>Ga0209542_10006974_pt1 | contig 21726 bp, 27 predicted proteins | sample RifCSPhighO2_01_FD_184028 | JGI IMG/M metagenome (GOLD analysis project Ga0209542, IMG submission 184028) | Soil microbial communities from Rifle, Colorado - Rifle CSP2_plank highO2_0.1 (SPAdes) (version 2) | ecosystem: Environmental > Terrestrial > Deep subsurface > Rock core/Sediment ... | reverse complement strand
TATCTCAAGATATTTTTTGCTGCCGACCGTCTTTTTCTGTACGTCCTTAAGAAAGTGTCCGGCCACAAGAACTTTCGCGACTTCGAAATCAAAATTGGAAAAAGAAGTGACAAATCCTTCTTTTTTCACGCGGCCGGCGTTTTTAATTTTAGCTAAAAGATCGTAATACATTGTCTTAGTTTTAATGTTTTAAAGTTATAAGGTTCATAAAGTTTTTTCTTTTTACTTTATAAACTTTAAAAACTTTTAACTTAGTAATTATTTACCATGAGGCTTTTTTAACTCCCGGAATTTCTCCGTTAGTGGCCATTTCCCTGAAACATATTCTGCACAAGCCAAATGTTCTCATAAATCCCCTCTTGCGTCCGCAGCGAAAACAGCGCCTGACGGCTCTGGTGGAAAATTTCGGAATTTTCTTGCTCCGTGCTATTACGGAAAGTTTTGGCATTGTTTTATAAAATTCTAAATTCTAATATCGAAATTTGAAACAAATTACAAAATTTCAAATCAAAAACTGTTTGGAATATTGTGATTTGTTATTTGTTTAGGATTTAAAATTTGGTTTTTCAGATTTTAGCTTTTTTAGGGGAACACCTAAGCGGCGGTACTCTTCGAGCGCCTTTTCGCGGTTTTTCTTTTTTGGAACTATATTGACTCCAAGCGAAAAAGTTACGGGTGATTCTTCCTGGTTGATTTCCGGAAATACCATTTGTTCCGTAAAACCAAGGTTCATCGTGCCAACGCTGTCTACTATGCCTGATTCAAGTCCCCTGAAGTCGCGGAATCGAGGCAGTACTATTGTAATCATACGCTCAAAAAAATCAACCATTTTGCGGCGGCGCAGCGTAACTTTAATGCCGACTATCTGCCCTTCTCTGGTTTTGAATCCGGCGATTGATTTCTTGGCTTTTGTAACTTCCGGTTTCTGTCCGGCAATAGCCGAAATGTCTCCAAGGATTTGCGGTAAAATCTTTTGCTCAAAGTTGGGCTGCTGGCTGAGGCGTCCCACTCCTGCGTTAATAACTATCTTCTCCAGAAATCTGGAGACTTCTTCATATCGTGCCGTTTTCTTTTTTATTGTGGTTGATTTGATCATTTGCTTTTAGTTTATAAGGTTTATAAAGTTATAAGGTTTATAAAGTTTTCCTTTCTACTTTACAAACTTTATGAACTTTCAACTTAGTAATTATCTATATTTTCGCTCCGCATTTCTTGCAGATGCGCGCTTTTTGATTGCCTTCGGTTATGAAACCAGCACGTGTCTGTTTTTTGCAGTTAGAACAGAGAAGCATCGCGTTGGAAGCGGCGAACGGCCTGGCTACCAAAACGGTTTCGCCTTTCTGGCCCTGTCGCTTGGGACGAATACGTTTCTTGTAAAGGTTTATGCCTTCAACCGTTATCCTGGATTCTTTGGAAAAAACGTGGATAACAGCGCCACTCTTGCCGCGTTCTTTGCCGCTGATTATTTTTACCTGGTCTCCTTTTTTTATTTTCATCGATTTATCGCTGACTTACGCTGACTAACGCGGAATTTTTCTGCGTAGGTCTGCGTGTAGTCCGCGTTGGTCTGCGCTTGGTTATACGATTTCTTCGGCCATTGTCATTATTTTTTCAAAACCTCTGCCCTTAAGCTCTCTCGGCAATGGTCCGAAAATTCTGGTGGCAACCGGTTCTTTTTTAGCATCAACGATAACCGCCGCATTTTCGTCAAAACGGACATACGAACCGTCGCTCCTTCGGAAAGCCTGTCTGCTTCTAACCAACACCGCTTTAACGATATCTTTTTTCTTGACGTTTTTTCTCGGTTCCGCTTCCTGAACGGACGCTACGAAGATGTCGCCTATTCTGGCGTAACGGCGTCTTGTTCCGCCTAAAATCCGGAAACAGCGGATGAATTTTGCTCCTGAATTATCTGCGACCTTAAGTATGGATCTTTCTTGAATCATAGAATTTTATTACTGTTAACTTTTCCCTTTATTATCCATCTCTTATCCCTGGACAACGGTCTGGTTTCCTCAATAGTTACCTTGTCGCCGGTATGATATTCATTATTCTCATCGTGAGCTTTGAATTTACTGGTTGTCTTGTAGTATTTGAGATATTTCGGGTGTTTCTTTAGGCGGGTAATCGAAACTACCCTGGTTTTTTGCATTTTGTCTGAAACAATCAGGCCAATGAGTTTTCTTTTTGTTTTTTTAATCATATTAGTATTTAAACATTATCCGCTTTATCCTTGATGAAAGTCAAAGCTCTGGCAATGTCTTTCTTCAGCATCCGTAGGTCTTTGACGTTCTTTACCTTGCCCGCTGCCAAATCAAACTTCAGGGTACGAAGCTTCTCTTTGGAATCCCTGACGAACTTTTCCAGCTCCGCCAAGGGCTTATTTTTAAATTCTGTTATTTCTTTCTTTTTCATGATAGTTCTTTACGAAATACGAAATCGTACGAATGTACGAATTTTTATTTTTGTGTTTTTTAACATTGGTATATTAGTAATAAATTCGTATTTAGTAAATTAATCGGATTTGGAAATTACCCTGCTTTTGAAAGGCAGTTTGTATCCGGCCCGGCGCAACGCTTCGCGAGCGGTTGCTTCCGCGACTCCGTCAACTTCAAGAATTATTCTTCCAGGCCTTACCGGAAAAACATAGTGGTCAACGCTTCCCTTTCCTCCGCCCATGGTTGTTTCGGGAGGACGCTTGGTTATAGGCTTGTCCGGGAAAACGCGTATCCAAAGACGGCCCTGGCGCTTGAGAAAATGCGTAACCGTGCGGCGGGCGGCTTCTATCTGTTGCGAAGTCAGCCACGCGGCTTCGGTGGCCTTCAATCCGTATTGCCCATAGTTAAGAAGCAGTCCTCTGCTTTCCACGAGGCGACCCTTGGAGCGGCCCTTTTGCCACTTACGATGTTTTACTTTTTTGGGTATTAACATATTAGTTATAAAGTTGAAAGTTATAAAGTTTGTAATGTTACTTTTAAACCTTATGAACTTTTAGCTTTCGCAAACACTTCGCCTTTGTATATCCATATTTTTATGCCGACGGTTCCGTAGGTCGTAAAGGCGGTCGCGGTGCCGTAATCGATATCGGCGCGGAGATTCTGCAAAGGCAAGGCTCCTTTTTTCAATGATTCGTCTCTTGCTATTTCGGCGCCGTCGAGACGGCCGGCAAGAAGTATCTTCGCCCCCTTGGCCTCTTTGTTCTGCATTATCTGCTCCATATATTTCTTCATTGTTCTCCTGAATGGCATACGCTTTTCCAAATCCCAGGCAATCTGCTGGGCAACGTAAGGCGCGGATATTTCAGACCTCTTCAGTTCTTCGATATTAACGCTGACATTGACGCGCGCTTTGTCGCCCCTGTGTTTCTTCAATGTGTCTTCAAGCGCTTTGGTAAAATCTTCTATTCCTTTGCCGCCGCGGCCGATTATGAACCCGGGACGCGCCGATTTTATGAAAACTTTAAGACTGTTTATGGTGCGCTCTATTTCTATGGAGGCAATACCCGACAAGGTTAGCTTCTCGCGGATAAGTTTTCTTATGATTTCATCTTCCGCCAGATATTTGGGGTAAGTCGAACGTCCGCCTTTGTCCGGCAAAAACCAGCGAACCGGCCAGTTCTTGATTATTCCCAAGCGAAAAGATTGTGGATTTATTTTCTGTCCCATGGTTTTAGTTTTAATGTTATTAAAGTTATAAGGTTTATAAAGTTTTTTCTTTTTACTCTATGAACTTTACAAATTTTCAACTTGTTGATTATTTATACCATTGATTTTCTCCTGAAGACTTTTTTGAAGAAGCCCGGGCTTTGGCGTTGCGCCGTCTGTTCTCCTCCCCTATCTTCCGCTTGAGTTTTCTTTTCTTTCTTCGGCCCTTCTTTTTTAACGGCTTTCTTCACTTTCTTTTTGATTATCATCTTGAAGCGCCCGTCTTTTAATCCGGCGTTTTCCGCCAAAACAATGGTAACATGGCTCATTTTTTTTTGGATAGGATTGGCCACGCCTTTCGCGCGGGGCAAAACTCTTTTCAGCATCGGGCCCTGATTGACATAGATGCTTTCTATATAAAGTTTGTCGGGGCTGGAATGCAGATTTCGGACTGCTCCGACAACCGCCGAACGAAGAAGTTTCAGAATCGGTTTTGCCGGCCTTCGATTTTGCATAACAAGCTGTGCTTCTGCTTCATTGACCGAAAGACCCCTAAGCAAACCGGCAATAGCTCTGGCTTTGCGCGGCGTTACGCGAAGGTAGTTCAAATGAGCGGTTTCTTTTTTGGAAACCGGTTTTGGAACTGCCACGGTGCTTATTTTATTTTCTTTGATTTGGCCTGACATGGTTTAGTTTATAAGGTTTATAAAGTTATAAGGTTTATAAAGTTTTTTCTTTTTACTCTATGAACTTTACGAACTTTCAACTTGGTAATTATTTCTTGGCTGCAGACGGACTTTCGGCGGTCTGGGCTTTTTGTTCTATTTCTTTTTGTATCTTGCCTCCGTGTCTGATGAACTTTTTCGTGGGAGAAAACTCGCCAAGGCGGTGCCCGACCATATCCTCGCCGACTCTCACTTCAATGAAATTCTTCCCGTTATGAACGGCAAAAACGTAACCTATCATTTCCGGAGAAATTTCCGAAGAGCGCGACCACGTTTTTATGGGAGCTCCTTCGCCCGCTTTCTGGCGGGAAATTTTCTTCAATATGTCTGCCGCGATATACGGCGGTTTTTTTGATGAACGTGACATGATAATTTGTTAGTTTATAAAGTTGAAAGTTATAAAGTTTGTAATGTTGATTTTATAGCTTTATGAACCTTTAACGTTTCTTTCCGCTTCTCCTTTTTATTATAAGGTTTGTGGACCACTTCTTTTTATTTCTTGTCTTTCTTCCCCCCGTAATCTTGCCCCAGAGCGTCTTCGGGCGGCGCGTACCGCGCGGCTGTCTGCCTTCGCCTCCACCGTACGGATGGTCAACGGGGTTCATGGCCGTACCGCGGACAGTCGGCCTGATACCGAGCCAGCGCGAACGTCCCGCTTTGCCGATAACGGTCAAGCTGTGTTCAGGGTTGGAAACCTGTCCGAGCGAAGCATAGCCCTCCCATTGAACGCGCCTGACTTCGCCTGAAGAAAGTTTAAGGTCGGTGTATCCGTTGTCGTTCGCCAAAACTTCGGCGTACGAACCGGCTGACCTTGCAAGCTGTCCGCCGCGATTGGGAGTCAATTCTATATTGTGTATCTGATAACCGACGGGAATATTTTTCAGCTTCAGCCTGTTGCCCGTTTTCAGCGGAGACGATTCCGAAACAACGAGCTCGGCGCCGATTTCAATTCCGCTTGGCGCCAAAACATAGCGGCGTTCTCCGTCTCCGTATTTCAATAACGCTATAAAAGCGGTGCGATAAGGGTCGTATTCAACCGTTTCCACTATTGCAGGTTTATTCAGCTTGTTTTGTTTGAAATCAACCATGCGATAAAGCTTTTTGTGCCCTCCGGATTGATGACGAACCGTTATCCTTCCCTGATTGTTCCTGCCAGCGTGCGCTTTAAGGCGCTTAAGAAGCGGCTTGTGCGGCTCTATTTTTGAAAGGCCGGTATAATCCGGGTGCGTCGTTTGGCGGTTTGATGGAGTTGTAGGTCTGTAAGATTTCATCGGTTTAAGTTTATAAGGTTTATAAAGTTTTTTCTTTTTACTTTACAAACTTTATAATTTTTAACTTAGTGTTTATTGTATTTCTATTTTTTGCCCTTCTTTCAGCGTGACGACTGCTTTTTTATAACCCGCCTTGATGCCGGCTCTGCTGCGGAACTTTTTTTCTTTCGCCGGACGGGTAATCGTCTGGATTTTAACGACGTCAACCGAATAAATCTTTTTAAGAGCCTTTTTGATTTCATTTTTCGTTGCCGAAGGTTCTACCATGAAAACATATTTTCCTATGACGTTCAAATCTGTAGCTTTTTCCGTGATATGCGGTTTCCTAATTATAAATGTGTGTTCCATTCTGTTTTATAGTTTATAAGGTTTATAAAGTTATAAGGTTCATAAAGTTTTTTGTTTTTACTTTCTACTTTATAAACTTTACGAACTTTCAACTTGGTATTTATTTTATCGCGTAATGTTTTTCTATCAACGGAACCGCCTTTTTGTCTATAAAAACGTTTTTGTGGTTCATAATTTCATAAATGTTAAGCGATTCCGGGCTGATGACTGCGGTTTTCTGCAAATTGGCGGCGGCCCTTAAAACTTTTTTATTTTCCATGTCCGGTATCAAAAGAACATCGTATTTTTTGGAATTCTTTTTCAGCTTGATGAGATTATTCATAAGCTGGACGAGAGTTTTTGTTTTGGCCGTTTCTATTTCAAGGCTTTCAAAGAAGCGTACTTCTCCGTCTTTCAATTTTCTTGAAAGAACGCTGGCAAGCGCTACCCGGCGCATTTTCTTATTCACTTTCTGCGAATAATCTCTTTTGTTGCTGGGACCGTGAGCTTTTCCGCCTCCTTTCCAGAGCGGAGAACGTATTGAACCGTGACGAGCGCGCCCCGTTCCTTTCTGTCGCCATGGCTTTTTGCCTCCTCCTCTGACTTCGCTGCGGTCTTTAGCGTGCGCCCATGGACGGCGAAGGTTAGCGAGTTGGGCGCCGAGAACCTGCGCGACAAGAATTTCTTTCCAGGCGACGCCAAAAATACTTTTCGGCAAATCCACTTCGCCGACTTTCTCGTTTTTCCAATTGTAAACGGGTTTCTTCATTGGTTTTAAGTTTATAAGGTTTATAAGGTTTATAAGGTTTTTTCTTTCTACTTTATAAACTTTACGAACTTTCAACTTAGTGGTTAGATTTTTGTTATCTCAATAAGTCCTCCGCGCGCGCCAGGCACGGCTCCTTTAACCATCAAAATATTCTTTTCGGTGTCTATGGCCACAACTTTAAGATTTTTAATCGTAACACGGTCGCTGCCCATGCGTCCCGCCATTTTCCTGCCGGGAAAAACTTTCTGCGGAGCCGTTGAACCGATAGAGCCCGGAGCGCGCAAGCGGTTTTTCTGTCCGTGCGTTTTAGGTCCGCCTCCGAAACCGTGCCGCTTAACAACGCCTTGGAATCCGCGTCCCTTGGAAACACCGCTGATTCTCACTTTGTCGCCTTCCTTGAAGCCGGAAATGTCGAACTCGGCACCAACCTGATAATCTTCTTTTTTGGCAGATGGCGATTTCGCGAACTTGAATTCGCGGCTCTTTTTTCCGGCTGTCATCTGGACAGCTTCGTATCCGTCTCTTTCTTTTGTTCTTATAATGGTCGCCTTATTTTTGGAAACCGAAATAAGAGTCACCGGAATGACCCTGCCCTCTTTCCAAATCTGGCTCATATTTAATTTTTTACCTAAGATAAACATCGAAGTTAAAGGTTATAAAGTTATAAGGTTCATAAAGTTTTTCTTTTTACTTTATGAACTTTACAAACTTTCAACTTAAAAAACAAAACCGCCAAGGCACAGCCCCGCGGTGGCTATCCTTGTGAAACGTTCCTAGTTGTTGTTTAGAACGTCCATTAAAGAGATGGGTAGATTGTATATCAAACGACGGCAGGTTGTCAAATTTCCATATGTCTTTGCGAGTCGAGTTTTCACACGTCATTGCGAGCTCCGGCAGGAGCGTGGCAATCTCTAAAATTGGGATTGCTTCGCTTTGCTCGCAAAGACAAATCCTTTTTAGAATAACTACCCTTTTCACGAAAAGTATATAAAATAATTGCCGGGCCTCCCGTAAGGAAGTCCCGGCTGAAGTTTGGAACGCAAGGTATTGGCTATGACGGCGCAGGGCAGTTCGTCAGTCGGCTTGGCGGTCAGCTGGTCTCCGCCCTCCTTTTCTCAAGCTCCCAGGCAGATATAGCTGGTTGGTGCCCGCCGTGGCGGCATTGGGCTTCTTTATTATCGGCCTCCTCTTGCGTGGCGCGTAACTTTTCGTATTCACGAACGCACCGCTCTTTTTCGGCGGCGAGATGATCGAAAAGCGGGTCGAGATCCATATCAGCCAGGAATCCCAAGTTCAAAAGCTGTATGGCTTTGTTCTCGAATGCCGCTTTTATTTCACCGTGATAAATAGAAATCCGGCAATTCGTAAGGAATTTTGCGAAGAATGCCAAAATCGCGGCCGTCTCCCTGACTGACACCATTGTATCCATTTCGTTCACGGTTTTCACGATGAACGCCGGGTCTACGACAACAACCGGAAAATGTTTCGTTAGAGACATAAAATTCTCCTGGTCAATTCTTCTGGGACAAAAGGTATATCGCGGAGATACGGCAGTATTCCGATACGGTCAGTTCCGCTTTCCCGGCAAGCCATCGCCGGAAATTAACGCCGTCAGGTTCTCCTTCTCTCAGCCATGCGATGACTTTTTCGCGGTCTTCGACGCAGGAAATTACGATCCTGCCACCCTTCGCTGCCGAACGCAACATTGTCGGGCCGCCGATGTCAGTTTTTTCGATTACCTCTTCGTAGTTCTCGCCTGCATCAATGGTTTCTTTCAGCGGATAGAGATTCACATATACGAGGTCGATGCGCGGTATGCCGATTTTTTTGAGTTCCGCATTGTCTTCCCCGGTATCCCTCGAAAGAAGTGCAGCATGGACCTCGCGAGAAAGTGTGACAACGCGGTGACCGAGTATCGGTTCGCCGACAAACTCGGCAACATCCTTGATAACACCTCTCACTCCCGCATCTTTGAGCGTTTTGGCCGTGCCACGGGACCCAATTATGTCGTAGCCGAGCGCTATGAGTTCGTAGGCAAAATCAATGATCCCATTCTTATCGTAAACCGAAATCAGCGCAGTCTTTTTCTTCGTGTTCGTGCCATTCGTGTTCGTATCCATCGTCAGAGTGCTCCTATATTGATTGATAATGCTGAATATCGGACAAGTATCGCCCGACGCCCGCATTTTCCTGTGAAAATGCTGACTACAGCATATGCAGTAAATAAAAAGAATACAAGCCTGTGTTATTGTTAGAGATTGCCACGCTCCTGCTGGAGCTCGCAAAGACGAAAAGAAAACAAAAAACCCCGAATCGTGCGGGGTTTTCAATCAATCATATACAATGCGTAAATTTTCGGTTTAAGAGAAGCTATCGCAGACACAAAAAGCTTGGTCTCGCAGAGCGAGTTTTTGTGCCGAGATGCAAGAATGCCCATCCGCTGGAGATGGGCAATTCTGGTTCTCTTAAACTGAAAATTGTAGCTCTTACGCCATCTTTATCTCAACATCAACGCCGGCTGGAAGATTCAGATTTGAAAGCGATTCTATTATCTTCGCGCTCGGATTGGAGATATCTATGATGCGCTTGTGGATTCTCAATTCAAACTGTTCGCGCGAATCTTTATGGACGAAAGTTGAACGATTGACGGTGTACCTTTTTATTTCCGTCGGGAGAGGAATCGGCCCCGTGATTTTGGCGTCATTCCTTTCCGCCGCTTCAATAATTTGCCTCGCCGAATTGTCTATGAGTTTGTGGTCATAGGCCTTCAAGCGAAGGCGCAATCTTTGCGGCAGTTCGGCTTCTTTCTTCTTGGCCATGTCAAAGTTAAAGGTTATAAAGTTATAAGGTTTATAAAGTTTTTACTTTAAGAACTTTACAAACTTTCAACTTTATTAACTATTTGCTGATTTTCGTTACGACTCCGGCGCCTACTGTCTTTCCTCCTTCTCTTATCGCGAATCTCTGTTTTTCTTCAAGGGCAACCGGGGAAATCAATTTGACGGTAACGTTGACGGTGTCGCCAGGCATAACCATTTCGGTTCCCGCCGGCAAAGCAACATCTCCGGTAACATCGGTGGTTCTGATATAGAACTGCGGCTTGTATCCGGTAAAGAACGGGGTGTGTCTTCCTCCTTCTTCTTTTGAAAGAACGTATATTTCTGCTTCAAACTCCGTGTGCGGAGTAACGCTGCCGGGCTTGGCTACAACCTGTCCCCTTTCAACGTCTTCTTTCTTGAGCCCGCGGAGAAGTATACCTACGTTGTCTCCGGCCATGCCTTCGTCCAAAAGCTTGTTGAACATTTCGATTCCCGTAACAACGGTTTTCTGCGTCGGCTTAAGACCCACTATTTCCACTTCTTCGTTGACTTTCACCTTGCCGCGTTCCGCTCTTCCGGTAACGACAGTGCCACGTCCTTCAATCGAGAAAATGTCTTCAATAGGCATAAGGAACGGTTTGTCTAAATCACGGACGGGGTCAGGAATGTAGTCGTCCAAGGCCTGAATGAGGTCGAGTATCGGCTTGGCGTCCGGGCTGTCGGCCGTGGGAGCGTTCAGGGCTTTGAGGGCTGACCCGCGGATTACCGGGGTGTTTTCGCCGTCATAGTTGTATTTCTTCAAAAGTTCGCGCACTTCCGATTCGACGAGGTCTATGAGTTCCGGGTCGTCAACCATATCGCACTTGTTGAGGAAAACTACGATTCTCGGCACGCCTACCTGGTATGCCAAAAGAATGTGTTCGCGGGTTTGAGGCATCGGGCCGTCGGTGGCCGCGACCACAAGCACGGCGCCATCCATCTGGGCGGCACCCGTTATCATGTTCTTGATGTAGTCGGCGTGTCCCGGAGCGTCAATGTGCGCGTAGTGGCGCTTCGCGGATTCATATTCGGAGTGGTGAAGCGCGATGGTAATGCCGCGGGCTTTTTCCTCTGGAGCGTTGTCAATGTTGTCGACTCCTTCTTCTTTCTTGGCGAGACCCTTCATAAAGAGAATGTGCGTCATCGCCGCGGTTAAAGTGGTCTTGCCGTGGTCAACGTGTCCTATAGTGCCGACGTTAACGTGGGGTTTCTCTCTTGAAAATTTTTCTTTTTCAGCCATTTGTTTTTTATTATTTATTCCTAGTATTTCGACCTAGTTTTTGACGATTTGATAATTGTAATGCTAAACGATAATTTGTCAATCCCGGCGAGACTGTTCGAAAACATTGCAAAATTTGAGTATCTCGTCATGCTGAGCGATAGCGAAGCACCTCTACGGGTAAAATTGAGATTCTTCGCAAGGCTCAGAATGACTTTTGGAACAGCCTAATAACCAACTACTTCTTTTTGCCCTCAATTATCAATTGAGCTATGTTATTAGGAGCGGGCTCATAACTATTAAACTCCATACTGAACGAGCCTCGACCCTGCGTCAGCGAACGAAGCGCGGTCGCGTAGCCGAACATATCCGACAACGGAACTTTCGCGTCTATCACCTTCGTATTGGCTCTGTCGGTCATCGTTTCTATTTTGCCGCGCCTGGAATTAAGGTCGCCGGTAACTTCTCCCAAAAAGTCCTGCGCGATTATTACCTGCACCTTCATGAGCGGTTCAAGAATGACGGGCTTGGCGCGTCTGGCGGCTTCCTGGAAAGCCATTGAGCCGGCGATTTTGAAAGCGGATTCCGAAGAGTCCACTTCATGGAAAGAACCGTCGTAGAGCGCGACTTCAACGTCAACTACCGGATAGTGCGCTATAATGCCCCTGGTTAGCGCCTCCTTAACGCCTTTTTCCACGGCCGGAATAAATTCGTTCGGAATTATTCCTCCTTTGATTTCATTTTCAAAAACAAAACCCTTGCCGCGTTCCAACGGTTTAACGCGGAGCCAGCAGTGTCCGTATTGTCCGCGTCCTCCGGATTGCTTGATATATTTTCCTTCGGCCTCCGCTTCAGTTGTTATTGTTTCCTTGTAAGCTACCTGCGGGCGTCCGACATTGGCTTCAACGCCGAATTCTCTTTTCATTCTGTCCACGATTATTTCAAGATGAAGTTCTCCCATGCCGGAGATGATGGTCTCTCCCGTTTCAGGGTCGCCGGCAACTCTGAATGTCGGGTCTTCATCGGCCAAGCGATGCAAGGCAGTACCCATTTTTTCCTGGTCGGCTTTTGTTTTCGGCTCAATTCTGATTCCGATGACCGGCTCGGGGAATATTATCCTCTCAAGCACTATCGGCGATTCCGGCGCGCAAAGCGTGTCCCCTGTTCCTGTATTTTTAAGTCCGACAATGGCGGCAATTTCTCCCGCGTAGATTTCTTCAACCTCTTCACGCTGATTGGCGTGCATGCGCACGATACGGCCGACGCGCTCCTGTTCTCCTTTGGCGCCATTCAATATATATGAGCCGCGCTTCAAAACTCCGGAATAATTTCTGAAATAAGTTAAACTGCCGACATAAGGGTCGTTCGCGATTTTGAAAGCAAGCGCCGTGAACGGTTCGGCATCATCGGCTTTTCTGAAAAGTTCCGCGCTCGTTTCCGGATTTACTCCTTTAACCGGCGGCAAATCCAACGGCGAAGGAAGGTAGTCAACGACTGCGTCCAAAACCAGCTGAACTCCTTTGTTTTTCAGGGCCGAACCGGTGAACACCGGAATAATTTTGTTGTCGATGACCGCTTTTCTCAAAACGCGCATCAAATCTTCCAACGGGATTTCTTCGCCGGCAAGATATTTTTCCATCAGGACATCGTCGTTATCGGCAATTGCTTCAATAAGTTCGCGGCGGTATTTTTCCGCGTCCGCTTTCATATTTTCGGGAATCGGTATTTCAACGACACGCTCGCCTTTTTCTCCCTGGAACTCAAAAGCTTTCACGCGAAGAAGGTCAACGACTCCGCTGAAATCGCTTTCGGCGCCGAGCGGCAACTGCGCCCGGAAAGCTAATGGCGTAAGTCTTTCTCTTATGGAAGCAAAACTTCTTTCAAAGCTCGCGCCCATTCGGTCAAGTTTGTTTATGAAACAGATTCTCGGGACCTTATATTCGTCCGCGTAGTGCCAGTTTGTTTCCGATTGCGGTTCCACGCCGGCAACGCCGTCAAAAACGACAACTGCCCCGTCAAGAACACGGAGAGAACGCTTCACTTCAACCGTGAAATCAATGTGCCCGGGGGTGTCAATAAGGTTAATGCAATGTTCATATTCTTTTCCGCGTTGGTCCGCGTTTATGTCCGCGTGAGTCCGCGTAACATAGGTCGGCGTCCAAAAAGCCGTAGTGGCGGCAGAAGTAATAGTGATTCCTCTTTCTCTTTCCTGTTCCATCCAATCCATAACGGTATCGCCCTCGTGAACTTCCCCGATTTTATGGGAAACGCCGGTGTAAAAAAGTACGCGCTCGCTGACGGTCGTTTTACCGGCGTCTATATGGGCGATGATTCCAATATTGCGCGTTTTTTCTATGGGGTATTTGCGAGGCATGCAAAATTATAAGTTTATAAAGTTAAAAGTTATAAGGTTTATAAAGTTTTTTTGTTTTTACTTTACGAACTTTATGAACTTTCAACTTAGTGATTTTTATCGCGCGAAGTGCGCGAATGCCCTGTTGGCTTCGGCCTGCCTGTGCATGTCCTGTTTTTTCTTTACGGCATCTCCTTCGTTTTTCGCCGCCGCCATAAGTTCATTGGCAAGTTTTTCCGCAATCGGCTTGCCCTTTTTTGCCCTCGCGGCATTTATAATCCAGCGCACTCCAAGCATAAAGCGGCGTTCCGGACGAACCTCCCGCGGCACCTGGTAGTTTGCGCCGCCGACACGCTTGGAGAAAACTTCAACCTGCGGCTGGACATTGGCCAATGCCTGCTCAAAAATTTCCACCGGCTCTTTTTTCGTTTCTTTCTTTATTCTTTCAAACGCGCCGTAAACGGCTTTGCGGGCGATTGTCTTCTGCCCCTCGCGCATAACGCAATTTATAAAACGGCCGACGTCAATCCTTCCGTACAACGGGTCTGGCAAATAATATTTTTTGTAAACTCGTTTTTTGCGCATTGTGAAGTTATAAGATTTATAAAGTTATAAGGTTTATAAAGTTTTTTTGTTTTTACTTTACGAACTTTATGAACTTTCAACTTAGCAGTTACTTTGTCTTGGGCGTTTTCGCTCCGTACTTCGACCGCTGCTGTTTTCTGTTTTCAACGCCGGTCGTGTCCAAAACGCCGCGGACTATGTGATAACGAATACCGGGAAGGTCCTTAACTCTGCCTCCGCGTATAACTACGATAGAGTGTTCCTGCAAACTGTGTCCTTCGCCAGGAATGTAAGCGGTTACTTCCATGCCGTTGGTTAAACGGATACGGGCGACTTTCCGGAGAGCCGAGTTCGGCTTCTTCGGGGTTGTCGTAAAAACTTTCAGGCAGACTCCTCTTTTGAAGGGAGAGCTCGAATAAACCGGCTTGTTTCTGACTGTGTTGAAATAATACGCCAAAGCCGGCGACTTGGTTTTCGCCTTTAATTTCTTCCTTCCCCTTTTTATAAGTTGTGTAACTGTGGGCATTGTGTAACGGCTAATGGCCAATAGCTAATGGCCAATAGTGCATAAAATAAACTCCGCATCTGGCGGATGACAGAAATTCTAAGCCAAATGGGGCTTGTCTGTCAAACGCCGAAAAAATCATCGAATCTAAGTCCCGTAAAAAAGGTTTAATACATTAATCATTTGCCTGAATGTGTTTTCGCCAGCCACAAGAAGGAAAAGATAATTGGAAACATAGGAAATAAAAGAGCCGAAAAGGAGAATAAAAATAATAAGCAAGAAAATTCCGGAAAAACCTATTCGCTCAAAAGAATCCGCGTATTGCGGCAGAAGAGTCGACAAAATTTTGGACCCGTCGAGAGGCGGTATCGGTATGAGATTCAAAACTCCCAGAAAAGCGTTCAAAAATGCTATAAAACCGAAAAGTCCGACAAGGTTCCAGCTTATAAAGGGAGCTCCGGCACGCGCCAAAAGCCCGAATACCACGAGCATAAAAAAATTCGATGCTGGTCCTGCAAGAGCAACTTTGAGAGAGCCATATTTAAAATCCTTGTGAAGATTATTCGGATTGTATGGCACCGGCTTAGCCCAGCCGAACAAAATCGGAGAATTGGTGAGGCTCAAAATAGCCGGGAGAATAATGGAACCAATGGGGTCTATATGCTTCACTGGATTAAGTGTCAATCGTCCCGCGTCGCGCGCCGTCGGGTCGCCCAAATATTCCGCCACATAGCCGTGCGAAATTTCGTGAATCATCACGGAAAAAATCAAAACGGAAAGCTGAAAAACGAGGAAAGATAGTTCGTTCATAGTGCAATGATACAATAAAAATCAGGTTTGAAAAACCTGTTGAAAAAAGGCCTAAGAGTATTTATAATAAACTGTGGAGTAGATTTGCTTTTGGCGGACAATGTATATGCCCTCGTAGTCTAATGGATAAAACGCGAGCCTTCGAAGCTCGATTTGGGGGTTCGAATCCCTCCGAGGGCACAGGCAAAACAAATTTGCCTTATTCGGTTAAAATAAAATGAATATATGCGCCCATAGCTCAGTTGGCAGAGCAGCTCGCTCTTAACGAGAAGGTCCCAGGTTCGAGGCCTGGTGGGCGCACAAAATGTTCAAAATTTACATATTGTAAATTTATAATAAATAAGATTAAGATATAGTTAATAAGGTCGAAAAAATAATTCTAAAATTCTAATTTATGTCTATGAACCCGGAAAATCCCGAAAAAACCATGGCTGAAGTAATTGCCCAGTATAAGGAACTTGGACGTATGGTAAAAACCATTGCTCAAAAAAGGGTGGAAGAAATAAATTCTAGCGAACTTGCTGATATCATACAAATTTGTGACTCGAACGATATTAATTCTTGGTCTTCTGCGCTTGGACCGGATAAATCAAACAAAGTTCTTGCCGTACTTAATCGCGCTCGCAGTTTTCTAGAAACCATTGAAAGTGCCGGAAAACTTTCCAGCGGGCACGAAGCAGCAAAAGCCCTGCTTGAAGATTTGTCGGAAAACTGGAACAACTAATCGATGTGCATATATACAATAGAAAATCAGTCTAAAAGACGATTTTTGCTATCAATTACTATTCCAAATGAATTTTCTTTTCAAACTCGGTTAACTTCTCCGCCAGCAACGGATGATTTTTCATATTTTTATCTTTTCCAAGAATTTCTACCGCCGCTTCTCTGCTTGATTTTATCAATTCAAAATCCTGCAATCCGCGCATAGCCACGTCTGGAAGTCCGGTTTGTTTTTGTCCGATAAATTCTCCGGGCCCGCGCAGTTTTAAATCTTTTTCGGCAAGCTCGAATCCGTTTTTCGCCTCAACTATGGCCTTCAAACGGTCATTTGTAGTTTTCGCGGCAGAGTCGGTAAAAAGAAAACAGAAAGATTGATATTCTCCCCTGCCGACGCGCCCACGGAACTGATAAAGCTGTGCGAGGCCGAACCTGTCGGCGCCCTCTATGAGCATTATACTGGCGTTCGGTATATCGACGCCGACTTCTATTACCGAAGTAGAAACGAGAATGTCTGTTTCTCCTTTCTGAAATTTTTTCATAATGTCCGCTTTTTCTTTGGATTTTATCTGCCCATGGAGCATTCCAACGCGCAGGTCTGGAAAAATTTTTTGCGATAGCTTTTCGTATTCTTCCATGACGGACTTTGTTTCAAGTTTTTGCCATTCGCTAATTCGTAAATTCGCGGCAGGTTCGTTATTCGCTGATGGCTCAATCCTCGGACAAATGACAAAAACTTGTCTTCCTTTTTTAACCTGGCTTCTTATAAAATCATATGCCAAAGAACGATTAATTGGGTCTACAATTTTAGTCACTATCCCCTTTCTGTTTTCGGGAAGCTCGTTTATGACGGATAAATCAAGGTCTCCAAAAACCGTAAGCATAAGTGTTCTCGGTATCGGAGTCGCTGACATGCTTAGCAAATGAGGAATTACACGTGAATGATTTTTCAGCAATTCCGCTCTCTGTTTCACTCCAAATCTGTGTTGCTCATCTATAACTACGAGCGCTAAGCTGGCGAATTTAATGTTTTTTTGTATAAGCGAATGGGTGCCGAAAATAATTTTTATTTCTCCGCTCTCGACTTTTTTAACTAAATCGGCTTTTTTAACGGCGCTTTCCAAACTGTCGCCGTAAAAAATTTTTGATTCGCTGGAGGTAATGAGCGCTATTTTTTCATTAAAATCGGGAAACAATTTTTTCAATGTCTGAAAATGCTGGCGCGCCAGTATTTCGGTCGGAGCCATAAAAGCGCTTTGGAATCCATTATTGGCGGCGAGCAGGGCGGCGACCGCGGCCACAACCGTTTTTCCCGAGCCGACATCTCCCTGTAATAGCCGGTTCATCGGAGCCGGCTTGCCTATATCCTGAACTATTTCCCAGAGTGATTTTTTTTGCGAAAGCGTCAGCTTAAACGGCAGGGCCTCCGTTATTTTTTTGAGTTCCGTCAGATTGGTTTCAATAACCGGAGCTTTTTCCTTGGCGAGCTTGAGCTTCTGCCGCATATTGAAAATCTGCAAAAGAAAAATGTCCTCAAACGCGAATCTTCTCTTGGCTGACAGCGCCGCTTCTTCAGATTCCGGAAAGTGAATGTCGTTTAGCGCCTGATTAATTTCCGGAAGTCCCACTTTCTTCAAAATTTCTTCAGGCAGCCATTCGGGAAGCTCGCCTATGTTTTTCAAAATCGGCTGGATGAGAAATCTGATTCCCCTTGAAGTAAGTCCTCTCGTTTCTGGATAAATCGGCACCAAACGCGCCGTATGGCGCGTTTCGCTGATTAACGCTGATTTATATGCTGATTCACGCTGATTTTCATCCGCGTTTTGTGTATCGTATGCGTTTACATCTGCGTTTATCTGCGTTTCATCTGCTCCTACATCTGCGTCCATCTGCGTGCCCATCTGCGTTAATCTGCGGTCTATAAGTTCGTAAGCCGGGTGCGAAAGATAAATTTCTTTTTCTCCCAGCGATACTTTACCGGAAAAATTCGCCATGCGTCCGGGACGAAGAGTATTTAAAAGATACGGCTGGTTGAACCAAACCGCTTTTATTTCGCCCGAATTGTCGGCGATTCTCGCTTCAACTATAACGAAACGCCTTCTGAAACTTCGCTTTAACTTTACGTCGCGGACAACGCCCTGTACTGTCGTCTGTTGGCCGGGCTCAAGTTGTGAGATGGGCAAAATTTCCGAAAAATCCTCGTAGCGCGAAGGAAAATGCCATAAAATGTCTTCGATTGTTAAAATTTTAAGTTTCTCAAGGCGCTTGAGAAACCTCGGGGGAATTCCTTTTATTTGGGAAAGCGGAACTTGAAGATTTAGTCCCATTATATTCGCCATATTGTATCCGATTTACCATTAGAAAACAATATGTTCAAAAAAACGCTCAGGATATCAGCGATTGGCAATTGGTGCTTGGGGGAGTGAAAGGAAAAATCTTACGAAGTTGAACTTCGTAAGATTGTGGGGGAGGTTCAACCTCGATATTTCGGTCATCGCAAGACCGAAATATTTAAAAAACGTAGCTCTGGGGGTCGTAATGGATAACTTTTTTTGATTTTGAATTTCTCATAATTTTTGCCATCTACCTGATTTTATTCGACTACGTTTTTGATAAATTTTTAACTAATTATCGAGGCTAATTATCGAGGTTGAACCTCGATAGGCGCGCGATAGGCGCAAGTTTATGGCGGAAAATTTTACGGAAGCTCGCTTTAGCGGCGAGAAGGAATTATTAGGTGGAATGAATAACCGCTAGAGTATAATTTCTCACCTCTTTTTCAAGAAATTTTTTTACCTCGGAAAAAGAAATTTCAAATCCCGGCATAAAAAGCAACTTATCTTCGTTAACGTCTTCAAAATAAACCATGCTTTTAAGTATTAAATTTTCATCAAGTGAAATAAGCTTTGCTTTAGTAAAACTTAATAGTTTTTTTAGGGTGATTTTTCGCAGAATAAAATATAAATCAACGTAATCTTTGTTGGACGCTCTGCCTGTAATAGCAGAACACTTCATGACGCCGATATCTTCAACAGAAGCGATATCGGCGAAACCATATTCCTTAACTAGAGGAGCAATAAGCCGATATTTATAATAAAAAAAACTAGCCCTTATACTTCCGTCAATAATAACAGATAAAGTTCCTTTATCTTTTTGCGTGGAAATAATTTTATGCTCCGGCAATTTTTCCAAAAGTTCAGCCAGCAATTTATCCTCGTCAAATATCTTTTCGGAAAAAAAATCAAAATCGATACTGTCACGGTGTCCAATCTGCAAAGCAAGTCCCGTCCCGCCGGCAAGATAAAACCGTCCTTTTAAAAACGAGAGTTCTGAAAAAAACTCCTGCCTGTCTTCACTTAATATGTGGAGGTTCATACAAATCTTTTCGGCAAAAAAACAGAAGATTTTCCAAGAAATATGAGCGACCAGAGATTAAGCGACTTTTTATTCCACATTCCAGAAGAGGGTTTTGATATCGATTTTTTAATATCTCTCTCTCCATAAAAATTAAAAAGCCAATCTGTCGCTTCTTTGGTTCCATGATTCAATACTTGAGTAATAATAAGGTTTCTGTCTCTAATTGAATCAATTTTAGATAAATCATATGACCAAAGACATATTTTCACCGCTTGTGGTAATTCTTTCATAGTTACATTATAGCATATTTTGGCTTAAGAACAAAAGTTATATCGAGGTTGAACCTCGATAGTTGATTTGCTATAATAAAAAAATGAAAAAACCGCGATTCGTTGATGGTGAAATATACCATGTCTATAACCGTGGGGTTGAAAAAAGAAAGATTTTTTTGGATAAACAGGACCATCTTCGATTTATCCATAACCTTTTCGAACTCAACGATGAAAACGCGGTTATTAATACCTCCTATTATTTAAATTCCCAATCCCCAAGAACACCGCATTCTGTAACCGGGCCTAAAGAAAGAAAAGCGCGAAAATTACTGGTGGAAATTTTAATATTTACTCTTATGCCTAATCATTTTCACTTATTACTGAAACAAAAAAAGGAGAATGGAATTGTAAAATTCATGCACAAACTGGGCACTGGCTATACGATGTATTTCAATAAGAAATACGAAAGGGTTGGCGGCTTATTTCAGGGGAGATTTAAGGCAACCGTTGTAAAAGACGAATCCCATTTCATTAATCTCCCATTTTATATCCACGCCAATCCCCTCGATTTATTCCATTATCGAGGTTCAACCTCGATAATGGAGGAATTGGAGAAATACAGATGGAGCAGTTTTCCTGACTATATCGGGAACAAAAACTTTCCATCCGTGACGTCCCGAGAGTTATTTCTGGAATTCTTTGGCGGGGAGAAAGAATATAAAAAGGCAATGTCGGAATGGATTAAGGAGAGGGAAGAAAACACGGAAAAGATTGACGAAGTGAAAATTGATTAACTAATTATCGAGGTTCAACCTCGATATTTCGGTCACTATGGGAGTCGAACTCCCATAGTTAGGGAGGGGTTTATTATTTCCAGCAAAGCATTAGAGATGAACGATTATCAGGATAACTTTGAACACTCAATATCCTTTCGGGAGGTGAATCTTACCTGCCGCATTCCCCTGCCTTGCTCTTGATTGTGCCGTTAGAAATGCTGAGACAATACGGCTTGCTATTTATTTCGTCAAAAAGCGTGATTCCCGAAGGCTCGGCACCGGAGCCAATCGTAAGACGCTTGCTCCCATCTAAAACGATGTCTTCAACATATTTTAGGCGTGCGTTAAGATTCGCGGCATACTGACCATCTTTCCCTTCTCGCGGGACATAAAATCCGCTTGCGCGCAGAATGAAAGAAGAGTTTTCGCCCGAGACGGACACATCGGAATACTTAAGCGCGATAACGTCGTCTATGAGCAATTTAACAAACTTACCGTCTTTTACCGCAAGCGTATTTTCAACGCTTTCTCCTGTGCGCGTATTAATCGCGTCCGCGGCGCTTGGAAGCTTCACTTCATCGTACGACTGCGGCGCAAAGCGCTTCAGAACGACGGTTTTCGGCGTTTTGATGCGATCCCAGGAATCAAAGCGAAGAGTGAACGTTCCCTCTCCTATTTCTTCGGGTAAGTCAACAAGATAAGCGGTTTCGTCATAACGAACTCGGATATCGGAAAAATGAACCCATTCGCCAGCTTGATTCTTGTAAGCTACTCCTATCGCGTGGCCGCCGCCTGCCGTCCGGAGCGAAGCGTCAAATAGCAATTTGCCCGCCCCGCGCGATGGAAAAACAACATAAACGTAAGAATCATCAGAAGAATCCTTGTCTTCAGAAATAATTTTCGAGGGCGTAATTCCGGCGGCAAGATCCGAATCAGAAAGCGCGAAGAAAGCGCCGAACGTATTATCTGTCACGATGCTCGTTCCCCGCGGATGCCCGACTTTATACATCGAAAAAGCGTCAAGATATGTTTCCTCGGTTTCAATTTCCCGAATCTCCATCGCATACACACCATCCTTAAACGCCGGAGTGATACCAAGGCGGTAAAGGTCGTCACCTACGTTTCCTTTGCGGTACGCCGCGATGCCCGTCTCGTAAGATTTGAAGTCGGTTTTTGGATATCCCAAAAGAAAATTAGACACCGCCCGATATCCTCGCCCTTCCCACACGAATAAATACGGGGTTTCCGGAGTGGGGTTGTAGTTACACCCATACACAAATGACACATAAACTTCACTATTGTATAGGCAAAGAACGCCAGCACTAGGGTTATCAATAGAAGCAAGATTTGAAAGTACCATATTAGACGCACGCACTGTGCCGCTCACATCCAACTTATACCCCGGCCCCGTCGTCCCGATGCCGACGTTGCCTTGTGTATAGACCGCGTCCAATCCACTAAGCGAGAATGGCGAAGCCCCTGCTGGCCCAGTCGCACCACCCGCGCCGGTAGGACCAGTTGGGCCTGTCAGACCTTGAATACCTTGAGATCCAGTTGGG
>Ga0209542_10006973_pt1 | contig 21726 bp, 27 predicted proteins | sample RifCSPhighO2_01_FD_184028 | JGI IMG/M metagenome (GOLD analysis project Ga0209542, IMG submission 184028) | Soil microbial communities from Rifle, Colorado - Rifle CSP2_plank highO2_0.1 (SPAdes) (version 2) | ecosystem: Environmental > Terrestrial > Deep subsurface > Rock core/Sediment ... | reverse complement strand
AGATAATGTTGCGGCCTTGTCCTCGATTCTCCAGATTCCGGCCGGTTCAACCTATTACTTTAGAGTAGTCGCCACTGTTACCTTAACAGCGGGTACAGGCACTTTCTCCGGTTCAGTTTCAACCAAGATCACCGCCGACACCGCTTATCCGTCATTGGCAACTACTTTGATGGGCACAGCTGCCGGCATAAGCTCAAGCAAGCTTATCTGGTCGCCTAATGCCACTACATCGTCTACGGCGACTCATGTTGACTGGACAAATGGATACGGAGTTTCAGGGTTGACCAACATCGACACAGTCACAATCTCCAAGTAATAACCACCTTGTGTCCCATAATCGGCTGAAAAGCTGATTGCGGGAGGTTAGCAAAAACCCTCCGACTTTACGTCGGAGGGTTTTTGTATTTTCCACCCCCAAGACCATCAAGGACCGTCCTTGATGGTCTTGCTTTTGGCTTTCTTTTTGTTAAAATATTCAACATGAAAAAAATACTTTTTATAATTTTTGTTTTGTTGGTTTGCGGAGGGCTTGGTTTTTATTTTTATCAAAAACTGTCCCCAAAAACGCAAAATGGCGTTATTGTTGGTCAATCAAATTCTTCCAGCAGCCAAACGGCCGGCAACACCGTAAATATCGGCGGGGTTACTATCCAAGGCGAAGGCGATATGAAAGGCGTTAAGATAGAACCTGTCGCCATTACAAATAATAAGCCGGTGGTCAATATTCCTTTGCCTGATTTAAATAAGGAAATAAAGATAACGGCCGATATGAGCGAAGACGCTAAAAGAATCGCCACAGCTAAAATCCAAGATTTATCAAGTCAGCTTAAGAAAAACAGCGATAATCTGGAAAACTGGCTGGTGCTGGGAGTGTATCGCAAGATGGTAGGGGATTACGAAGGAGCTAAAGAAATTTGGGAATATGCCAGCGCTATTCGGCCCCAAAACTCAATATCTTTCAACAATCTCGGCGAGCTTTACGCTTACTATCTCAAAGACAACGCCAAGGCTGAAAAAAATTACAAAAAAGCTATAGAAAACGACCCATCGGCCATTTATATCTACCGCAACTTCTTTGATTTTTACCGTTATTTTGCCAAAGATGTAGCCAAAGCCCGCGCCATTCTGGAACAAGGCATCGCCGCCAACCCCTCCACTTCCTCCGACCTCAAAAATCTCCTAGAAACCCTCAAATAACAGATCATCAAGGACCGTCCTTGATGATCTGGGCTGAATATATTAAAATTAGAATATGGATAGAAAAACTGCTTTTTCTGTTGGTGAATATTATCACATTTATAATCGTGGCACCGAAAAAAGAGATATTTTCTTAGACAAAGCGGATTATTTAAGATTTATTGTTCTACTTTATATTTCTAACAATACTGATGTTGTGCATATCAGTAACCACATAAATCAAGGACGGTCATTGATGAAGATGTTAGATATAGATAAAAAGGATTCCCTTGTTGATATTGGCGCTTATTGTTTGATGCCCAATCATTTCCATATTCTCCTTAAAGAAAAAACAGAAAATGGCATCAGTAAATTTATGAAAAAATTATCCACGGGCTATTCCATGTATTTCAATAAGAGATATGAAAGAACAGGGAGTTTGTTTCAGGGAATTTTTAAATCAGTTCATATGGATAGTGATGAATACTTGAAATATCTTTTTGCTTATATACATTTGAATCCGGTTAAGCTAATTGATCCCATATGGAAAGAGAACGGCATTAAAGATAAAAACACAACCAACTCTTTTTTGAAAGGATATTCTTATTCAAGTTATTTTGATTACGGCAATATTGGCAACAGGCCAGAAACAAAGATTATTAATAAAAACGCTTTTCCTGAATACTTCTCAATGGTGAAGGATTTTGAAGGTTATATAAACGATTGGCTTTCATATGGAACCACCATCAAGGACGGTCCTTGATGATCTTGATGGTGGTGTGAAAGTTATACACACATAAGGGTTTTATTGACGCTAGTTAATATGGTAAAATATGGCTATGAAAAAAGCGTTGAAGTTTTTTTTTATTTTTTTGGCGGCAGTGGCTGCCATTTATGTTGTCTTGGTGATTATTCGGATGTTTCATTTCTATAATCTAGACAAAACCAACGAGCAGGTGGTAAAAATTCACAACACCAAACTGACGATGGACGATGTGATAGGGAAGAATTTGCCGCCGGATCCAGGTGCCGAAGCGGATAAAACAATCCAAGGCATTGACACCAACAAAAACGGCATCCGCGACGATGTGGAGTTGGCTATTTTTAAAGCCTATCCCGACTCGGCCAAAACAAGGGCAGTTCTATTGCAATACGCCTTGGCGTTGCAGATGGAGGCGGTGCAAAAGGTGGTGAATGTAGGGGTGGTAGGAGAAATAGCAAATAAACAAGATCGTGCATTTTTCTGTGTGGCAAAAATTATTCCTGGTGATGGAGAAAGTAGTGTTTTTGTTGCTATTGAAAAATATGGTAAATTCATATCTGACAAACAATTTAATACAGAGGAAAGAAAAACGGCCCATAAACATTTTTATTCTTATTTAAAAAGCGGGAGAATAGATGATTCAATAAGTTGCGATATTGAACTACTTTCATTAGCTGATTAATTATGGAAAAAATAATCTTGATTATTTTTGCGGGAATTTTTTCAATAACGGTGCATTATACGGTTTTTGCTGATAATTCATCTGAATTATGTCAAAAAACAGGATATACTGTTTCTGCTGTCAATGGTATTTTTACCGATGAGGAAGATGCAAGAAATAATCAAAGATTTTTAAAGGCAGAACTAAAGGATACATATAATGGCGAAAAAATTGACTATCAATACCTTCTCAACCCCTCTCACATCGCCGGTCTAGGCGACTTGACGATGTCTTTTTATCAAAAGATTTTTGATTATGAGGCGGTCAAGGATTATGATCTAGTGGAAATGCTCAAAGATGCCAGCGAAAAAGTCAAAACTCAAAAGATCCTCCTTGTTGCCCACTCCCAGGGCAATTTTTATGCCAACAGCTTTTACGACAGCGTGGCCGGAAAAGAAGGGGGAATTCCCCAAGAATCAATCGGCGTTTATGCCGTCGCCACTCCCGCCGGAAGAGTTGCTGGAGGAGGGAAGTGGCTTACTTCTGACACCGACAAAGTCATTGTTGACCTCGTGGGACTTTTCCCTTTCAAAAAAATAATGACACCGAACACAAGCATTGTTTTAACGAAAGGCGATGATTTCAAAGGACATAATTTTTCCGGCGTGTATCTCAAATATAGAGGCAAAGAAATCATTTCCGGCATTAGAGAAACACTCGGTCGGTTAGCGGAAAATAATGTTCAAAGTAAAGAAAGTCCTTGTCTGGCTCCGCCTAAACTTACCTTGGCCCACAAAATTCAAGGAGAGATATTATCTGCCGTTGATCCGTTCGCAAATATGGCAATAGATGGAATCGTTATCGTGGCCGTTGAAGCGTATCAAGCGGGCAAGGCTTTGGCCAAAGGAGCGTCTTCATTATCCGGTTTGATTGCCGGCGCTTATGATTCCGTATTGCCGGAAGATAACAAAAATACTAACAACGAGACTGTGTTTTTTGATGTTATAAAACCGGAAAACTTTTCCAGCTCGTCCGCCCTGCCTGCCGGACAGGCAGGCGAAGAGGAGGTCTTGCCAGTCAATTATGCCCCAATGTCAAGGTCTCGCCTTGACATTGCCGAAGAGGCTCTCAAGGTTTTACAAAACCAGATTTTATCTTTGAAGAACCAAGCAATCGTTTCATCAGAATCAATCGCAATATCAAGGTTGAACCTTGATATTGCCCAAGAGCAGCCGAAATTTATCGCGGCAATTTACCCGGGTTTTGGCGGAGGCGGAGATGGGGGAATGGCTTCTGTTTCAAGTTTATCCGCCTCTTCGGCAGACTCGTCTTCATCGGCGGGTTCGTCTAGCTCCGCGAGTGAATCATCTTCATCCACTTCCAGTAATTCTTCCTCGTCCTCATCATCTTCCTCTTCGTCCGCTCCAGACACCGCTCCGCCGACAATTTCTTCTTTTTCCATTTCCGAATGCCAGAATTCCTTGTCTTCCGACGGCTGTCTTGTCGCCACCACCACTTTAAATATCGCTTGGAGTTCTCCTTCATCCGACTTGGATTATTTTGTCATCAATAACAACGGCTCCGTCAGCGCCACCACTGCCACTTCAACTGCCGCCGCCGCTTCAGACAACGCCGTTTTTTCTTTTTCCGTTTCGGCTAAAGATTTGACGGGAAATTTTTCCGCCACTTCTACTCAAACGGCGGAAATTTCCACCATGCCCGTTGTCATCAACGAAGTAGCCTGGGCGGGTAATGGCTCCGCTTATTCCGCCGACGAATGGATAGAGCTTTACAATCGGACAAACAAATCCATAAATTTAAGCAATTGGATTTTGTATTCCGCCGCCAATTTAAGCCCGTATGTCGTTTTAACGGGCGTCATTTCCGCCAAGGGTTATTATCTTTTGGAAAGAACGAACGATAACACCGTCTCCGATATCGCCGCTGATAAAATTTATACCGGCGCTCTTAATAATTCCGGCGAGAATTTGATTTTGTCTTACGCTTCTTCCACCATTGACGAGATACCTTATGATTACAATTGGTACGCCGGATCAGATTTTAATTATTCTTCAATGGAGCGATATGACGTGTCTGCCGCCGGAACAAGCTCTTCCAATTGGCTGGCAAACAATACCGTGATAATCAACGGCAAAAATGCCGGCGGAGGGAACATCGCCAGCACGCCCAAAGCGCGAAACAGCGCCAACTACCTTATCAACAGGGGCGTTTCCGTCTCTTCCGATATGACTTTGTACGCTTCCAGCAGTCCGTATTTGGTCAACAACACCCTTCAAACTTTCAGCGCCAGTTCAACCTTGACCATAGAGCCGGGCGTGGTGATAAAGTTTTACAATGACGCCGGGTTTTCTTTTGGCAACGGGGCGAAAATTTTGGCGCAAGGCTCGGCCGCTGATCCGATAATTTTCACCAGTTTCTACGATGATACTTTCGGCGGCGACACCAACGGCGATAATTCTGTCCACTCGCCGACGCCGGGCAATTGGTTTGGCGTAAGAATTGATTCGCCCGGAACGGAATCAATTATCAACAATTCGGTCTTTCGTTATGGCGGAAAATATTATTCCGGCGGAGGCTGGACGGACAGCAAAGCCAATCTGTATGTCGCCAATTCTTCGGCCGTCGTCAGCGATTCCGTTTTTGAATACAGTAAAGTCTACGGAGTCAAGTTAAGTTCAGCCAGTACGACTTTTTTTGGCAGCGCTTTCCGATACAATAACAACAGCGAGGAGGGCGCTTCAACTGGCCTGTATTCATCGGTCGGAACATTGACTTTAAATTCCAACACCTTTTCCAACAACAAAAGAGGCCTGGATGTTTCCGTCGCCGATTCGGCCAGTGTCAGCTCCAATACTTTCACTTCCAACGCTGGCGAAGCCGTTTATTCCTATGGCCGTCTCGGCTCTTATTCCGGCAATTCCGGATCCGGCAATGGCGTTAATGCCATATCTATAAACGGAACAATCACTCAAAACGGCGCCACTACCACCTTGGCCGTTAATTCCTTGCCTTATTTATTGCAAGGGGCGGTAACGGTCGTCGCCAGCTCCACTTTGGCTGTGAATTCGGGCGCAACTATAAAAGGCTGGAACAATAGCTCCACTTCTTATCTTAATGTCTACGGCAATCTTGTTATTCCCGGGGTGAATTTTTCCGACATAGTTTTCGGTTCAATGTACGATTCGCCCGCCAAAGGCAATTGGGGAGGATTAAGATTTTATTCCGGCAGCATCTCCACTATTTCTGGCGCTACCTTTGAATATGCCAACACGGCCATCACTTACACCGACTCCCCGATAAATCTTTCCAATGTTAACTTCAACGAAAATAATCTCGGATTGTCCGCTGATTCCGCTTCCAGAACTTATCCGATAACCGCCTCCAATGTAACTTTCACCAACAACACCGCCACCACCAGTCCGGGCGGATTGTGGTAGTTTTATTCCGTGTTTTTTATTGCGTTTAGCAAATCTTCAAGAGTTTGTCTTTCTTCGCCGTCTTCATCTTCCTCGTCGCAGGATGAGCCTATCCTGACTGTGTCGTCGGAACATATCGCATATTTTCCCAAAACACCTCCGACGATGTAGTAAACATTTTTTCTCCAGAAACTGTTGGTAAGAAACAAAAGAACTTGTTCGCCTTTTTCTAGAGACGGTTCGTCTTCAACCCGCACTCCAACATCTCCGACTTCGCCACCTTCGTATTCAACGGTTATATTTTTTTTGATATTTTTTCCTTTGATAACATCGTTGACTACAACCGATGCTCTTGTATAAATGACACCATTTATACCTTTGTAAGATCTAACGCTCTTAACTTCTCCTTGGACTATCGCTTTGGCGTCCTGGGCCAACTCTGCCGCGCTTTTTTCAATCATCAAGGCAAACGAACTAGCCGGCAAGAAAAAAGTCAGGGCTAAAAACAAAGAAACTGTTATTAGAAGATTTTTGTTCATAAATTATGCAAATAAGGCTTAAAATAAGGATAATTTCGTTAATAATCGTCTAGCGCTCTCAACTGACATACAATAGCACATTTTTCAACTTAACGCCAGCTTTTTATCATCCCTCGACATCGGATGTCAAGGGGGGGTTTCGCTTTTAAAATCATACGCTTAAAAATGCTGGAGCAAAATAAGGGTGTAATTTTATTGCGGGAATTTTTATGGAGGTATATGATGTTGATATAAGCGCATAATATGAAAAATCAATGAGTGAAATAGTATATATCCTTACAAACGAAGCTATGCCTGATTATATAAAAATCGGAAAGACCAACGATATTGTGCGTCGTATTCAAGATTTAGATTGGACGAATATTCCGTTGCCGTTTAAATGTTATTACGCGGCATTAGTAAAAGATTCCAATTTTGTGGAAAAACAAATTCATCAAATTTTTACAGACAGCCGAACAAGATCAAATCGGGAATTTTTTAAAGTTAATCCGGAAAGAGTGGTGGCGGCGATAAAATTAATTGAAATTCAAGATGTTACGCCACGACAAGATACGGAAGGGTATGCCGACGTTAAAGAAGAGTTGGAAAAAATTTATACGAAACGATTTAATTTTAATGCTGTGAATATTCCAATTGGCGCCGAGCTGGCGTTTACAAGAGATGAAAGCAAAAAAGCAAAAGTTGTTTCAAATGGCAATATTGAAATAGATGCTGAAATTAAAAGTCTTTCACGAGCTGCGCAAGAATTACTTGGTTATAATTATGGCGTAGCTGGACCTCTATACTGGATGTATGAAGGCGAAACACTTGATGAACGCAGAAAAAGGATTGAAAGCGAATAATTATTTTTCAACATTGAATGCCATTTGGACATTCAATGTCCAAATGGGAAAGGTTAAATGTTTTAACTATCACCTAAATTTGCGATAGGAATTATGTGTGATAATTGTCTCTTGAATGATATTTTACAAATTATTAAATTTTTCTATTGAGAGATTGGCTTGTTTTACGACTATGTTGTGAAGCGTGCCGATAGGCACATCTTTATTTCCGCCATGCAAAGGCACGGTAACAATTTTGTCCGCATTTTTCAGATAAACATGACTTCCTCTTTGATGAGTTTTTATAAAACCGACAGATTCCAGTTTTCTGATAATCTTTTTGGCCGGCAGAGGATTGAGCTTAGGCATTGGTCGGAGCGAATATTTTTAGGTAAGTTCCTTCGGAATGAAATGATGGTTTCGGCATTTCCGCTTTTTCTTTCATAACAGCTTCAATGTAGCCGAGAGCGGCCTCTTTGACATTAGCTTCGGCTTCGGCGAAAGAATCGCCAAAAGACGACACATGGTTTAATTCCGGTATCACGGCCGTCACCTTTTTGCCTTTTTTATCAACTTCGTATTCAATTTTATACGCAAATTCTCTCTTTTTCATATTACATACAGATTACACCAGCAAGCTGAAAATATCAACGGCGGTTGACAAAAAAGGGCGATGGTTTATAGTGGAGATAATCAAATAGTCGCAGAAATTAGGCGTTCGCAAGATATAAGTCCTAACGAGACACCAAGTTCAATTTTTCTGCGGCTTTATAGCCGTATTATTTTTTTAAACACAAATAAATGATTACAAAACAGCAAAAATCGGAAATAATAGACAGCATCAAAAAGGATGTTAAAAAATCAAGCATCGTGATGTTTGCCAATTTTCACGGCCTGAATGTAAAACTTGTCAGCGAGTTGAGAAAGTTATTGAGACAAGTCGGGGCAAAATATTTCGTAACCAGAAAAACTTTGGTTAAAAAAGCTTTGGAAGCGTCTTCTTTTGAAGGCGAGATGCCCGGCATGGAAGGCGAGACGGCGATGGTGTATACGGATGGAGACCCATTGTCTTCCGCCAGCGCGTTGAACAACTTCGCGAAGAAAAACAAATTTTTGAAAATTTTGGGCGGTATTTTTGAAAGCCGATATATCGGAGCGGAGAGAGTGATAGCGTTGGCCAGCATACCGTCAAGAGAAGTCCTGTTAAGCCAGATATTGAATATTATAAGTTCGCCGAAAAGGGGATTGGTCGTGGCCTTGGCGGAAATAGCGAAGAAAAAGCAAAATTAAAAGCGTTCACAAAAAGTCGGAAATATTCATTTCTCCATCACTGACGAAGAGGGAAATGATTACGAAATAAACATTTCCTGCTTTTTGCGAAAATTATAAAATTAAAAATTAAATCAAACATATGGAAATATCGGCAAAATTCAAAGACATTATAGAAAAAGTGGAAGCCATGAGCGTTTTGGAATTATCCGACCTCGTGAAAGTTTTGGAAGAAAAATTCGGGGTATCGGCTCAAGCGGTGGCCGTTGCGGCCGCTCCAGTAGCCGGAGGCGCCGAGGTTGAAGAAAAGAGCTCTTTCAACATTGAGCTTAAAGAAGCCGGGGCCCAGAAAATCCAAGTTATCAAAGTTTTAAGAGAAGCGCTCGGCTTGGGACTTAAAGAAGCCAAAGATATGACGGACAAAGCGCCGATAATGGTCAAAGAAGGCGCGGACAAGAAAACCGCCGACGAATTGAAGGCTAAACTTGAAGCCGCCGGAGCCGTTGTAACGGTTAAATAGGAGTGATAATATGGGAATATGAACACCGCTTTGGAAAAACTTTTTGGCTCATCGGCCAGGGTTAAGATAATCCGATTGTTTCTGTCCAATCCGGAAAATGTATTCTCGCTGGAAGATGTTTCCCGCCGCGCCAAGGTGCCGACGCCTGTGGCCAAGCGGGAGCTATCCCTTTTTAAAGGGATGGGAATGATAAAGCAAAAAGATGAGATAATGGAAGAACCCTGCCTGTCGCATGGCGAGCCGGTAAAGCTAAAAGACGGAACGATAAAAATAAAAAAGAAAAAATTTAACGGTTATTTTTTAAACGCCCTGTTTCCTTTCGTTCACGCTTTGCGGAACTTGGTCCTTAACGCCGCTCCGGTGGACAAAGAGGCGATGATAAAAGAAATAAACACCATCGGCCGAATAAAGCTCGTTGTTTTTTCCGGCATCTTCACCAATCATGAAAATTCGCGGGTGGATTTGCTTCTCGTCGGCGACTCTATGAAAGAAACCAAGCTGGACAAGGTTCTCAAAAACATAGAAGCCGACATCGGCAAAGAAATAATTTACGCCGTTTTCAAAACGGACGACTTTATGTATCGCTTGGGGATGTATGACCGGTTTATCCGCGACATTTTGGAATACCCGCACGAAAAAGCGGTCAATAAGTTAAATATCTAGTTTGCCCCGATCGGGCGGGGTGAATCGGGCAATTAGCTCAGTGGCAGAGCGTTCCCTTCACACGGGAAAGGCCGCAGGTTCAATCCCTGCATTGCCCAAATAATTTTCCATTGAAATTTTTTCTCTCAAGAGCTATAATGCAATTGGTCATCACGGCAAACTTTCTAGATTAAATTTTATTTCTAGGGAGTCCAACATTTTGTCAGGCCTTGGTTTGGCAGTGAGGACACCCACCTGGCTTACGCCTGGTAAGTTTGCCGCCGATGGCCGTTCTTTTTAAGTGACAATATGATTTTTGGTAAAAATTTCAATAAAATACTGGCGGCTTTTCTGTTTTTTCTTTTTATCTCGCAAATAATCGGGATAATTTTTTCTTTGTATTGGAGATTCCCGTGGCTTGACAATATTATGCATTTTTGGGGAGGCGGAGCCGCCGCCATGGGTATGATTTGGTGGACATTTTATTCCGCCAAAGTTTCGGCCGCAACCAAAAATCTGCCCAAATTCTACATAGTGATAATAATCCTAGGTTTTACGGCTTTGGTGGGAGTTTTTTGGGAATTTTATGAACTAATAGTGGATAGGTTTATCACGAAAAATAATTATATATCGCTTTTCCAACAAGGCGGTTTGCTGGATACCATGAAAGATTTATTTGTTGACCTTTTGGGTGGAGCGGCGGCAGTTTGGCGATTTTTTTATGAAAGAAAAAAACAATAATAAAAAAATAAAAATATCGTTTTTTGGCGGAACGGAGGAAGTCACCGGTTCCAATTATCTTTTGGAAATAGGCGGCGATGATTCTTCCGGCCGGGGCAAAACCAGAATTTTGGTGGATTGCGGATTATTCCAGGGCTCAAGAGTGGCGGAAGAAAAAAACAGCGACCCATTTCCTTACAAACCGTCCTCTATTGACGCTTTGCTGGTTACTCACGCCCATTTGGACCATGTGGGGAGAATTCCAAAACTGGTCAAAGAAGGATTCAAGGGGAAAATTTATTCCACCTATCCGACCAAAGATTTCGCCAAACTTATGCTCATTGACAGCCTGGGTGTTTTAAGAAAAGAAGCGGAAAAACACGGCGACGCGCGACCTATTTATCAGGAAGAAGATGTGGAAAAAGCCATTAGCCTTTGGGAAGCAAAAAATTACGGGGAAAATTTTGAAATAGGCGGAGTGAATATTTTGTTCAAAGACGCTGGGCACATATTGGGCTCGGCCATAATAGAAATTACCGATTCCGATTCTGAAAGCGGAAAAGATAAGGAGAAAAAAAAGAAGCTTGTTTTTACCGGAGACTTGGGCAATTCTCCGGAACCGCTTATCAAACCCACGGAAACCGTAAACGATGCCAGTTTTATGGTCATAGAAAGCACTTACGGAGACAGATTGCACGAGGATTATTCGCAGGCTGATTTGAAGTTGGAAAGAGCCATAGAAAATATCGTCAAGAAAAAAGGGACGCTGATGATACCGGCTTTTTCTCTGGAAAGAACCCAGAGAATTTTGTACCAAATAAACGACTTGGTGGAAAACGGCAGAATCCCCAAAATAAAAATTTTTCTAGACAGCCCGCTTTCAATCAAGGCCACCGAAGTTTATAAAAATTACGCCAACTTGTATAACGCCGAAGCCAAAAAGTCTCTTTTGAAAGGGGACGACCTTTTTGATTTTCCCGGACTTGTTCTCACTATGGAATCGGAAGAATCCAAAAAAATACACGAAGTCGCTCCGCCGAAAATAATTATCGCCGGATCGGGGATGTGCAATGGCGGAAGGATCATTCATCATTTGAAAAATTACTTGCCAAGCAAAAACAACACTCTGCTTTTTGTTAGTTACTTGGCGGTCGGGTCGCTTGGCCGATTATTGCACGACGGAGAAAAACTGGTCAATATCATGGGAGAAAAAATTCCAGTAGAGGCCGAGATAGAAAAGATAGGCGGTTATTCGTCTCACGCCGACCTCAACGGCTTGCTCGGCTTTGCCGCCAAATCGGCCGATACGTTGGAAAAAGTTTTCGTAACGCACGGAGAATTGAAATCCAGCTCGTTTTTGGCGCAAAGATTGAGAGATTATCTGGGAGTTGCCGCTGTCGCTCCGGCCTATGGAGAAACGCGGGAGATTGAGATATAATAAATTGCAAGTGGATGTTATAAATAATATAGTCATGAACGCAGAAATAAAAAAACAAAATGGCGTTGTTTTTACTCCTGAATGGGTGGCTGGTTTTATGATTGATGAGATATTAAACAACCAAAAATTAACCGGAAAAGAGAAAATATTAGACGCTGGTTGCGGAGAAGGTGTTTTTACGATTATCGCAGCTGAAAAATTCTCAAGATTAACAGGAAAACCGTTAAATAAAGTTGTAGAGGAAAATATTTACTTTATTGACATATCCGAAAATTATATTAAAAAAACAACAATAAATTTACAAAACTTGTCAAAAGATAAAATTTCTAAATTTAATTCAAAGGTTGATGATTTTTGTTTCTATGACTTTAATGAAAAATTTGATTTTATAATCGGCAATCCGCCTTATGTTCGCATACAAAATTTAAACGGAAGAAAAGATTTGCTGCAAAAAAAATATATAACCGCTTCCAATGGTTCAATTGATTTATTTTTTTGCTTTTTTGAACAGGCGCTAAAATTACTTAGTGAAAACGGTAAAATTTCTTTTATTACCCCTAACTCTCATTTTTATTCGGCGGCGGGTAAAAATTTACGCAATTTAATGTTGTCGCACTTAACAAAAATAATAAATTTTGATCATTTTCAAGTTTTTAAAGACGCTACCGCATACACGGCGATTACATTCTTACAGAAAGATAAAAACGAGGCCTTTTTATACGCTGAAAATTTTAAAAATGATTTTAAAAATATTGAATATAAAAAAATATCCACTCAACACATGAAATCAGAAAGATGGGAGTTTTTTGATGAAAAATATTTAGATAAAATAGTCAAACTCAATAAAAAATATTCCACGCTTCAGGAAGTCGCCAATATCCATTACGGAATAGCCACACTTAAGGACGATATTTATATTTTTTCACCGGAAAAAAGCGATAAAAATTACTTCTATTTTAATGATTTTAAAATAGAAAAAAAAGCATGCGTTCCAATTATTAAAGCTTCAACTTACAAAGGAGAAAATCAAAATCTTTTTCTTATCTTTCCTTATAAAAACGAAAAACTAATTCCCAAAAATATTTTCCAAAAAGATTATCCGGAAACTTATGAATATTTTTTGCATCATCGCGATATTTTAGAAATGAGAGATAAGGGCGGAGGAAAAAATTATGAGGAGTTTTACGCTTTTGGCAGAAATCAAGGGTTAAAAACCAGTTTTGGTAAAAAAATTATAACCAGCACAATGAATATTGCACCCCGTTTTTATGTAATTGAAGACGAAAAAAATAGTTTTTATGCCGGCTATTGCATTAAACCAAAAAACAATGTTAATCTTTACGAATTATGCGAAGCGCTAAATTCCAATTTAATGAAAGAGCACATAAGTTCTGTTTCAAAGAGTTATCGGGGAGGCTATAAGTCTTATGCAAAAAGTTTTTTGAAAGATTTCGTACATCCGCAGTTTTACAAAATTCAACCAGCCTTGCCTGTGTTGTTTTAATTAAAAACATTATGGATAATCTACAAAATAAATTTATAAAAGCAATCAACGCTTCTTTTGTGGCTTATAACAAAAAAGGCGGGGCGAGAAGCAATAAAAAATTAATCCCAATTCATAAATTTTTATCAGAAACAATTCTGGGGAATCTTAAAAATGGATTTTCTATAAAATCATTGGGAATTGGCGATGGTAAAGAAGCGACGATAGGCGGTAAATATTACCCCAAAAATCTTGATGTTGCCATATTTAAAGACGATAAAATCATTGCGACTGTCAGTTTCAAATTTGTCACATCAAATTACAAACAAAACGCTAATAATTATTTTGAAAACCTTATGGGTGAAACAGCCAACATAAGAAGACAAAATATTGGCTTTGCTCATTTTTTAGTGCTCCGCGGACACACGCCGTATTATTCAAAAAATAAAGGTAATTTGCGAGGCAAAGAAAAGGGAGTAGAGATTATATCTGAAAAACATTTGCAGAAATATGTAAAGCTATTTAACGATATGGATTTTCCGCATAAACCTGATTTAATGGGAATCTGTCTTTTGGATTTTGATCAAAATAAAAAAGCAAAATTCGTTAGTTTAGATGATTTTGATTTTACTGTGGAAACAAAGCGACTGCTTAAAAATGATTTCTCTCTAAATAAATTTTTGGACAAATTTACACATCTCATAAATTTAAAAAGTTAAAAATAAATTGTATAATAAATTTATGGACGAAATTAGACATCCTCATTTGAAGATAAAAATATGCGTTTCCGGAGCGGCCGAAACCGGCCATTGCGGCATTGACGCTTTGGAGATTGGCAAGGAAGTGGGCAAAGAAATAGTCCGGCAGGGAGCCATTCTTGTCAGCGGAGCCACTACCGGTTTTCCGATGTGGGCGGCTATGGGCGCAAAAGAAGAGGGGGGAATATCCATAGGCATTTCTCCGGCCCAAACCGAGGTGGAACATGTGGAAAAATATAAATTGCCTTTGGAATATATGGATTTAATAATGTATACCGGTTCGGGTTATTCCGGCAGGAATTTGCAATTAACCAGGACTTCCGACGCAGTCATCGTCGGTTGCGGGAGAATCGGAACGTTAAACGAGTTTACCATCGCTTTTGAAGATAATAAGCCGATAGGCGTCTTGGAAGGCGAATGGCCGACCGACGAATTGATTAAAAAAATTCTAGACGAATCTCATCGCGGCAACGGAAAAGTCGTCTACGACAAAGACCCGAAAAAATTGGTGGAAAAGGTCATAGAATTGGTTAAAAAAGAAAAAGTTCAGACAAGCAAATGCCCCGGCTGTATATAAAAGGAATAGGAATGATGGCCGGCTTGATAATAGGGGCCGGCGTTTTCGCTTTGCCTTACGCGTTCGCCCAAGCCGGCGTTTTTTGGGGAACGGTTCATTTGGCCGTCTCGCTGTTTGTCGTTTATCTTTTGCATCAGTGGTACGGGGAAGTTTCTTTTTACACCAAAGGGAGGCACCGGTTTGTCGGATACGTGGAAATGTATCTGGGCAAGAAAGCCAAATTTTTCAGCCTGCTTACGACACTTGGCTCTTATTATTTTTCTTTGCTCATTTACGCCATTATGGGCGGAATTTTTCTGACCAATTTCACAAGTTTGTTTAACGGACATACCGTTGAATTTATGACCTTGCTGTTTTTTGCCGCAGGCGGACTGATGGCCTTGTTTAAAGTAAGCCGAATCGCCGAAATAAATTTTTATCTGACTGCGCCGATAGTCGGGTTTATCGTTTATCTGCTGTTTTTTTCTTTCCCGCACATCAAAACGGAAAACTTTTTCTCGGACGGAAACTGGCTGATGAATAAAAACTGGTTTTTGCCCTACGGGGTCTGGCTGTTTTCTCTTACCGGATTTTCGGCCATACCGCCGACGCGGGATATTTTTTTCAATTCCAGCATAAAAAGTTTTAAAAGGGTCGTTTCCATAAGTTTGTTTTTGGCGGCGGCCGTTTATGCCATTTTTATTTTTTCCATTTTAGGAGTAAGCGGATCGTTTACCACAGTGGACGCGCTTTCGGGCATAAAGGCCGTGATGGGCGCGAAGGTGATGGCCATCGGTTCCATAATCGGCTTTTTGGCCGTGTTCACTTCCTTTATCGCTTTGGCGGTGGATATGAAAAGCATGTTCAGATACGATTACAAAATTCACAAGTTTCCCGCCTGGCTCTTGGTTGTCATTCCGCCGGTGATTATTTATTTAAAAGACATTGGCGGTTTTATCAACATTTTGGCCGTAACCGGCTCCGTTGGTATGGGCATTTTGGGAATTTTTATAGTTCTAATGAGGCATAAAATAGTCAAAATTTTAAAAATTGGCGATAAAGAAGATCTGGTCGCCGAGATAGACAGCAAGGAAATAAAAATAAGAAAAAAACTGGAAATAGTTATTCTAGTCGGCATCATCTCGGCCGTCTTATACGATATTTGGAATATAGTTTCTAAATTGTAATTTGACATAAATAATCTAAAGTATATACTTTTGGTATGAAAACAGCAGTAATCAACATTAAGACAAACAAAGAAGTCAAGGAGCAAGCGCAAGAATTAGCAGAAGAATTGGGTTTTTCTTTGTCATCTCTTGTCACGGCGTCCCTTAAGCAATTTATCCGAGCGCGCGAGGTGCGATTTTCAGCGTTGCCTAAAATGACGCCGTATCTTGAAGGCGTAATAAAAAAAGTGGAAAAAGACATCAAAGCAAAAAAGAATCTTTCGCCGGAATTTGCGAATTCAGTGGATATGGATAAATACCTCAATAGCCTTTAAGCATTATGAGAATACTCATTCTTCATAAGCATTTTGAAAAGAATTATTCCAAACTTTCTAAAAAAATCAAAAACGCTTTTATGGAAAGAAGAGATATTTTTCTTGATAACGCGCGCAGTTCTCTTCTCGGCGCGCACGCGCTTCAAGGAGAATACAAAGGATATAAAAGTTTTAATGTAACAGGGGATATTCGCGTGGTATACAAAGAGATAAAAGAAGATGTTTTTCTTTTTGCTGATATCGGCACTCATGATAAATTGTATGGAAAATAAAAACATAAGAAATTTTTCCATTATCGCCCACATTGACCACGGCAAAAGCACGTTGGCCGACAGGATGCTGGAAATAACGGGCACGGTGGAAAAAAGAAAAATGAAAGAACAAATGCTGGACAGTATGGAGCTGGAGAGGGAAAGAGGGATAACGATCAAGATGCAGCCAGTGAGGATGAATTACAAAAATTATGTTTTGAATTTAATAGACACTCCGGGGCATATTGATTTCGGCTATGAAGTTTCCCGGGCTCTCAAGGCGGTGGAAGGCGCCGTTTTGCTGGTGGACGCCACGCAAGGCGTGCAGGCGCAGACAATCGCCAATGTGGAAACGGCCAGAAGTTTGGGTTTGAAAGTCATACCGGTTATAAACAAAATTGATTCGCCGCTGGCCAGGGTGGAAGAAACAAAAAAAGAAATAGTGGAAATTATCGGTTGCGAGGAAGACGAAATTTTGGCCGTGTCGGGGAAAACCGGCGAAGGTGTCAATCGGCTTCTGGAAGAGATAGTCGCGCGCATTCCCGCGCCGAAGTTTGAATATGATAACAGGCCGCGCGCTTTGATTTTTGATTTTGAATATTCCGAGCATCAAGGAATGATAGTTTGTGTCCGAGTTACCGATGGGGTGATAAAAAAGGGAGACGAGCTGATGTTGGGCGCTTCTAAAGAAAGATTTGTCGCCTCGGAAGTCGGAACATTTTCGCCTCAAAAAAACCCTTCTCCCACTCTTTCGGCCGGCGAGATAGGATATATCATAACTAATATCAAGAAAGCCAGCATCGGCACGGTGGGAGATTCCATTCTTTCTCCTAAAGAACCGTTGCCTTCTTTAGGCGGCTATCTGCAGCCGAAGCCGGTGGTTTGGGCCAGCGTTTACCCGGAATCACAGGACGAGCTGGATAAATTCCGACAATCTTTGGAGCGCCTTAAATTGTCGGACTCCTCTCTTTCTTACGAAGAAGAATCAAGCGGAGCTCTGGGGCGCGGTTTCCGTTGCGGATTTTTGGGCATGCTTCATATGGAAATAATTATGGAAAGGCTTAAAAGAGAATTCGGCCTGAAGCTCATTGCCGCAGTTCCGACCATCACTTATAAAGTGGAAACGGCGGACGGAAAAGTCAAAGAAATTTATTCTCCAATGAATTTTCCGGAAGAGAGCCAGATAAACAAAATTTTTGAGCCGTGGGCGGATACGCAAATAATCATTCCTCCGGAAAGGCTTGGGGCGGCCGTTCAGCTTCTCTATGAACACGAGGCGGAGGTGGGAGAGGTGGAGCAGTTCGGGCAAAGACGGTCTATAATAAATGCCAAGATGTCTTTAAGAGAGCTGATGAGGAATTTCTTTGACGCGCTCAAAAGCGCGACAGCCGGCTACGGTTCGCTGAATTACAAAATATCGGAAATGAGGGAAGCGCCCAAGGGGAGCGTGGTCAAATTGGATATCTGGGTGGCGGAAGAAATTGTCCCCGCGTTTTCCCGAATTGTCAGTAAAAATAAAGTCCAGAAAGACGCGGAGGCGGCCGTGGAAAAATTAAGAGAACTTATACCGCGGGCGCTATTTACCATCAAAATCCAAGCCAAAGCCATGGGGCGGATTCTGGCGGCCCGCTCCATCGCCCCGATGAAAAAAGACGTAACCGGTTATCTTTACGGCGGAGATATAACCAGAAAAATGAAGCTCTGGCAGAAACAGAAAAAAGGAAAAGAAAAAATGAAAAAGCTCTGCAAAGGCCGAGCCGACATCCCGCACGATGTTTTTATCAAAATGATGCAGTAAATTATGCGAACAAGGGTAAAATAAGAGAGGCAACCATTCCAAGCGCCGCCAAAAGGCTGATAACCGTCCACACAATCCGATGTTTTCTTTTGCTGTTTGAATTAAACATATTGGCGGCATTATATATTTTTTATGAGAGAATTTCAAGAAAAAAGAAAATTTAAAAAAATAGTTTATTCCGTGTGGTTGCAAGCAATTCTTAGCATCATTTTTTTAGCGCTTGTTTTTTCCGCCGTTAAAGTGTACAAAAAAAGCCGATTAAGCGTTAAAAAATTCCAAGAAATAAAAGAAGAAATGGCCGGTTTGGAAAAAAGAAACGCAGAATTGGCGGCGGAAGCGGCAAGACTGGAAAGCGAATCCGGCCGAGAAGGGGAGATAAGGAAAAGATTTGACGTGGCCAAGCTTGGCGAAAAAATTATCGTCATCGTGGATAAAAACAGCGAGGATGTTAAGATAAACGGCGCAGAAAACAAGGGCGGATTTTTCTCCAGAACTTGGCAATGGGTGGAAAGCTGGTTTTGATTTTTTAATGAGCGGAATTAGTTTAGTGGCAGAATGACTGCTTCCCAAGCAGTAGACACGAGTTCGATTCTCGTATTCCGCAAAATTTGCGTTGAAATGTACAAAATGATACAATTTAAAAATGAAACTTATAAGCGCGACTTCAATGAGGAGGCATATCTCGGAAATTATAAGCAGTGTTAAATACAATGACCAGATTTTTGGCATTGGCAGAAGAAACAGAATAGAGGCCGTTATTATGAAATACCCGGAAAATTTAAATAAAAAAATAAGCGAAATCGCCAATATAAACGCAAACTCTTCTAGTTTTGATTTTTTGAAAAATGAACCGGATATTTACGATGTAAAAGATTTAAAAAAGAAATATGCCTAAAAAGCTTTTCTAAAACCGGACTTAAGACGGATTCTGTCATAAAAACAGGAAAACTCGCCACACTGGATAAAAAAATCATTTTGGGAGAAATTGGCGAAATAAGCGCAGACACGGAAAAAGAAATAAATAAAAAAATCAAAATATTATTTGGATTATAAGAGGTAGTATTCACTGTGCGACACTCGGTGTCGCACAGTGAATACATTTTGGAAACGGAATTTTACATCGTGCGATCACTATTTTTATCGTCAACAATAAAAATGAAATTTTGCTTTGCAAAAGAAGTGCTTTGAAAAAATTATGGCCGGATTTTTGGGACACATCTTGCTCTACCCATGTCCATCAAAACGAAACATATAAGCAAGCCGGGGAAAGACGATTAAATGAAGAACTTGGTTTTTCTTGCGAATTAAAATTTGTTTCTAAATTTCAATATCAAGCAAAATTTCAAAATGTCGGTTCTGAAAACGAAATTTGTTCTTTATTGATTGGAAATTATACTGGAGATATAAAGTCAAACCTTGATGAAGTATCAGAATATAAATGGATTAATTTTGAGCAATTGAAGAAAGAGATAAACGATACAAGCAGTTCTCCGTGGTTGAAAATTGCTTTTCAAAAATATTTGGAATATTTTAATAATAAGCTAAAATAAAAATTATGATAGAAAATATTTCCACAATTTTTGTATTGATTTGTTACGCTATATTTTTTGGTGTTACCATGAAAGTTGCTGATTTATTAGATGAACATGGCCTTAAATGGTTCAAAGGTAGCACAATCTTTTTTGGTTTTTTGTGGGGTGTTTTCGGTGCCCTCATAATTTTAAGCAATAACACAATCGCGAATATCTACTTAGCATTAATTCTCGCATTCGTTTTGAGATATAGGATTGATTACTTAAATCATGGGATTGCTGCTACAATTATGTTTTTGACTTTTTTTGCAAAACAAACTATCAATTGGGATACTTTTCTCTTATTTTTTATGATATTTGCTTTTTTCGGTCTTTTTACTGATTTTTTTGAAAATAAAAAACAGCCCAAAGACATATTATTCAAATTTTTTAGAAAATTTGTTGATTTAAGAGCGCAATATTATCTATTCCCGTTTTTGTATTCTTTGTTTACTGGTATTTGGTTAGTATTCTTTATGGTTGGGGTAAATATGCTTTTTTATGAATTAACAATAAGATATGGGGAACACATAATAAAAAGATTGGGTGGAATAATCACGCCTAAAATTAGTTAATAGTTCATAAGAATCTACTGGTAAAAATTTTGCATTAACATTCCACCAAATTTGCAAATTTTAATCAACGTGGCACGAAAAATTGCGGCGGCGAAAAAAGAAGCGGCGAAAGCGAGGGCAGATAAAAATTCATTCCCCCCAACCCTCTTCCTTTTTGCCCGCCCGAGCGTTCATTCTGGCGCGCGAAGCGCGCCGTCAGTTTCGTTCAAAAAAGGTTCGGATTTCGTCAAATAATTCCACTAAGACAAAATTTTTCGGAAATTTAAATACTCGTCAAAAGTTTAGCGATCTGCTTTTTGAAGACTGGCAGATCGTCTTGAACGGTTTTCCATAAAATTTCCTCATCAATGCCGAAATATTCATGAACAACTTTATTTCTCATGCCTTTGATTTCTTTCCATGCCACATCGGTATTTTTGGCCTTGATTTCCTTGGGTATGTGTATAACCGCTTCGCCGATAATTGAAAGGTTTCTCACAACTGCATCAATCAGTTTTTCGTCTCTGGAAAATTCATCGAAATCAACACCGCGCGTGTATTTTTCTATTTTTCGAATAGAATCCTTGATATCTTCAAGATAAAGTTTTATTCCTCTTTTAGACATATTGCACTTCATTAAGAACTTCTTTTTTAACTGCCGACTTGATGGATTTTTTTGACACAAGATCCACTTTTTTACGCAAAGTATGGCTCAATAAATTTTCCAACCTTATAAATTCAAAAAAGCCTATTGGAGCATCAAACTCCACTAGCACATCCACATCGCTTCCTTTTTTTTGTTCTTCCCGCACAAATGAGCCAAAAATTCCGATTCTTTTGACATGATATTTTGCTTTAAGCAAGGGAAGTCGTTCCTTAATTTTCCCCAATATTTTTTCTTGTTTCATATTGGTATAAATATAACAAATAAAAGAAAAATTGGCAATTTGCAAAAATCCGCCTTAATTTTTCCTTGACACACGAAAAACTTAGTATAAACTAGCGGTTAGATATTGGATAAACATTATCCGTATTTTATTTTTGTCCCGGAGAGGGCAAAATGTCTCTTTGAAAACTGAACACATGTTAATATTTTTTCTTTTGTTCCGTTCTATAAAATCTTTCTTAAATTTTTAATTTCGGGAAGTAATTGTTTGCTCGGAGCGGGCAAGCAGTTTTTTGTGAGTTTGATCCTAGCTCAGGATGAACGCTGGCGGCGTGGAGAAGGCATGCAAGTCGCACGGATTTCGCAGCAATGCGAAGTTAGT
>Ga0209542_10006972_pt1 | contig 21728 bp, 18 predicted proteins | sample RifCSPhighO2_01_FD_184028 | JGI IMG/M metagenome (GOLD analysis project Ga0209542, IMG submission 184028) | Soil microbial communities from Rifle, Colorado - Rifle CSP2_plank highO2_0.1 (SPAdes) (version 2) | ecosystem: Environmental > Terrestrial > Deep subsurface > Rock core/Sediment ... | reverse complement strand
CTACTGAACTTCCTCACTTAGCTTAACATCTCTGCTTTCCGCAGGCAGCCCTTCAGTAATGCTGCGTCCGCCCTGATCCTGCGAAACGACCTTCTGACCAGCCGCTTTAGATGTTTTAGCCCTTTAGGCGGGACGTGAGCGAGGTCTTTTGTTTTCATGGATGACCACAGAAATTCAACGGGACTCAACTCTGGCGCGTAGGCTGGATATCGTTCCACCCGAAGCCAGCATTTCTGCGACTGTATATATTCCCTGACCATCTTTGAACGATGCGCAGGCAGGCCGTCCCAGATAAGCAACAGCTTTCTTCCGTTCATCTCGGTTTTGACAGCTTTAAGCAAATCAACAAAATCACGCGAGTCCATGGCCCCTCCCTGAAGCCTGAAAAGTATGCGGGGGCGGTTGCCTTTCGGGGTGAATACCAGGAGTCCCGCCATTGTAAGGCTTTTCCATGATCCTGAGGCGAGAATTGTGGGGGTGCATCCCTTCGCTGCCCACGTTCTTCGAACGACCGGTTTCTCTGAAATGCCCGCCTCATCCTCATAAGCCAGAGAAAATCCATGCATTTGAGCCCATTTTTTTTAACCCCGGCAGACGCTTCTCTTTCCAGGCTTTGATGGCTTCTTCATCGCGCTCCCGCGCCCGCACTTGCGGTTTCTGGCACGTAAATCCCAGCTCTCGGACGATCTGCCATGTGCGATTATGGCCGAATCTCACGCCGGTTTCTTTTTTCATGACGGCAGCCAGGCGCGAAAGGGTCCAGAGGTCTGTTTCGTAGCCATAGGAGAGCGGGCCTTTGAGGATGGCTTGTTTGAAGGATGTGCGCTTCTTTTCATTGAGACGCGAGGGGAAGCCGGGGCGGCCTTTTGAGACAAGACCTGTTTTCCTGTTCTTTTTCCAGGCCGCATGCCATGTGCTCACGGCAGCGCGGCTCACACGAAACCTCCTTGCTATGTCTGTCTGCCGCACACCCTTTTTAAAAAGTTTTCCCGCTCTTTTCCGCACCTCCTCCCGCTTTTGGCGGGTACGTGTTGATTGGTTCATGCTTCCAGTATACCAGGGAAGCAAGCGGTTGTTAATCTATGTGGGGAAAGTCAGTAGAGTGCGTTGTGGTTCTTCAACGATTGGACCGTATTCCACCTTGGAAACGCGCTCTGCCCTCTCGCCAAATAGTTTTGCTTTCGCGCGATACGGTTCCGGTATGTTTTGTTCCCCCTCTTTCATTTTTTTATAGCATCTTCTTTACTGCCAACTTGCTACTCATAAATCAATGATGCCTGATACGGGGCGCGGTCAGGAAATGCTCTCTCGCAAAAGTTTTAACACCCGCCCTCTGTATTCTTGGGTTTCGGCATCACCGCCAGCAACCGGGATCTCTTTGAAAAGTATCTTTAGGCACCCAAACGCGAGGCGAATGGTAAAATCCTCTTTGGAAAATCCTTTCTTGCGCAAAAATGTTTCAACAAGGTCGGTTCTTGAGAGAGGCAGCATATCATAAATAGGATATTTTACGAAACCCATCATCGGATCTTGAAACGATGCCGACTCAAAATCCAGATAGCCGGTTATCTTGCCATCTTTTGCAAGAAAATTTCCCGGTTGATAATCACCGTTAGAAATAACCAGGGGCATATCAACTTTTTCAAGGACGGGTTTCAGATATGCCATCGCCGACCGATAGACCTCCTCATAAAGCCACGGATTGCCCTCGTCATTCAGTAGCTCTAATTCCTTTGCTAACGTAAAACGAGGCATGAGTTTCGCCACCGCATGGCTCTCAATAAACGGTGTGGCATTCATCAGCCTGATGGCCGCCTCAACCAAGAGCTCCTTTGCACGTTGTAAGTCCTCGTCAGAACGCATGCTCAACTTTTGCAGATTTTCTCCTGACAATAGAGAATATACCGCTTCGCTTTCTCCCCTGTCGTTGTGGAATGGCTCCACGAGCACCGCAGGAACTGGCATGCCAAACTCTCCCAGAGCGGCAAACATATGTATCTCTTTTACCACATCACCGTGACGATTTCGCCGCAGTACCACATCTACACGCTCCCCAGTATCTTTTTCCATGGTCACCTGCACGGGACATGGTAAGTCATAGTTATCAAAATAAGCCGCAGAAGCAACGGAGCGAAATGAGGGGTCGGCGCGAAGAAGCGCTTCTTTTTCGGTCGGCGTCAGCACAACCCTTCTCTCCTCTTCACTGTGAAATGAATTCAACGATTCGGTTTCTTCCATAGAACTTTTTTGTCTTCACAAATACCTCTCACGCCCCCCGCTACCTGCAAACCTACCGCGCATACCTAAAATCTAATGTCCTTCGCTATGCCAGGATTGAGCACTTTCTTAGTAACTGCTCCTGCAAAAAGCCGATACGCCGCGCGCTTCTCTTTGCGATATACAACCACTATACCAAGAATTGTCTTACATTTCTTACATACAAAATTTGTTTTACCTTGCAATTGGGGCGTGGCAATTCTATCAAGATATAAACGCTTCAAAACCCCCGGGCCATCCTTTTGATATATCATCTGTGGTGCCCTGCACTTTTCACAAGAAACCAAAAGCCAACGAGAATAGCCACCTCGTGACCTCTTAAATCTGTCGTTCTTGAATGTTGATATTTTATTTTCCATATCACTTATGCGCTTTCGTAACTGTCACGCAAGGATTTTCTTTATTTTAAGCCATTTTTTTATTTTCGTATCTGCTGAATTGGTCGAAATATTGAAAATGTCATGGGGATCAAAAACTTGACAAGTATCATAGTTCCATGCTATACTTTAACCGGTTTCCCGTTTAATCAACCTTTTGAAAGGAGGTGCCGAAATGGAGACCCACACTCTCACGATTGAGCAGTTGCGGAAGCTCGTCAACGCGATCGGCGACGGAAGCAACTGGCCGAAACACACGGACGATCCGAAGGTGAACTACGCTGTCGACTGCATCGTGCAGGACGATGGCGGTGTGCCCACCTACGACGAACGGCTGTATGTCGAGGAAATCGAGGCCTTCAAGGCACTCGAAGCCAAGACCGGCTAGTCAACAAAGTGCTGAGCATCACTTAAAACTGCTCTTTTTTCTTTGTTTTATCTCCCATGACACTTCTTATACTTCTTCCCCGATCCGCACGGGCAGGGGTCATTCCTTCCAACTTCCGATCCTCCCAATGGCACATTCTGGGGACGTGCTATGCCGCTTCCCGGCAGAGTGCCAACACCCAACGTTCCTCCCCCCATGCGAAGAGCTGCCTCGGCAACGCCTCGCCTCGTCTCCCTCATCGGCGCTTTTGAGGCCTGGGGGGCGCCGCCAACTTTGAAAATGGTATTTACCACCTGCGTTCTGATGGCGTCCTTTAACTCGCGGAAAAGCCGCGAGCCCTCATTTTTATATTCAACCAACGGGTCGCGCTGTCCATAGGCGCGAAGACGCACCGAGTCGCGAAGATGCTCCATGACATCAAGATGATCCATCCACAGGGTGCTTATGGTCTGAAGAAGAACGACCTTCTCAAGATTCCGCATGGCATCCGGCCCTATTGCCCGCTCGCGCTCATCATAGGCGTTCCGCAAAAATTCATTGAGCCATGCCTTCGCCTCGGCTCTTGCATCCTCTTCGCGAAGATCCACGGTCAACTCCTCGCATTTTTTCGCGATATCCTCGTTCGTGCCGGATATGGCCTTTACCGCCTCACCGACCTCCTCAATATTCCAGTCGGAGCGATATCCAATAATATGAAAATCAACGATCATGGATATCTCCTCCGCGATATAGTCAAATATTTTTTCCTTATACGTTGCCGGATCATCCCACAAAATAGAGCGGCGCGTGCGGTAGACGAAATCGCGCTGTTTGTTCACGACATCGTCAAACTCAAGAACGTGTTTGCGGGAATCAAAATGAAACCCCTCTATCTTTGCCTGTGCGGCCTCTATCGCTTTTGACACCATGCGGTTCTCAATCGGCTGGTCTTCGGGAATGCCAAACGACTCCATCATGCCCTTGATGCGGTCGGACCCGAAAATACGCATCACATCATCTTCAAGCGAAAGAAAAAATTGTGTTGACCCGTGATCGCCTTGCCGTCCCGCGCGTCCGCGCAACTGATTATCAATGCGCCGCGCCTCGTGACGTTCCGTGCCTATCACATGGAGCCCGCCGCACGAGCGCACCTCGTCCGCCTCCTCCGGCACGGGAGGAGTGCCGCCAAGCAAAATATCAACACCGCGGCCCGCCATGTTGGTGGCGATCGTTACGGCATCCTTTCTTCCGGCCTGCGAAATGATCAGGGCCTCGCGTTCATGGTTTTTCGCGTTCAAAATTTCATGCGGCACGCCTTCCCGCAGAAGAAGCGCTCCCAGGCGTTCATTTTTCTCAATAGAAACAGTGCCGACAAGAATGGGCTGGCCGAGTTTATGGCGCTCCTTTATTTCACGGGCGATCGCCATAAGTTTTCCCGCCTCGGTGCGGAACACGAGATCAGGCATGTCGTCGCGTACCGTTGGCTTGTTCGTGGGGATGATGATGACCTCAAGGTTATACACCTTATGAAACTCCTCGCCGGAGGTGACGGCGGTTCCTGTCATGCCGGAGAGCTTCCGGTACATGCGGAAATAATTTTGATACGTGATGGTGGCAATGGTGCGCGATTCACGCTGGATCTCAACCCCTTCTTTTGCCTCTATCGCCTGATGCAGGCCCTCTCCCCAGCTTCGCCCCGGCATGAGACGACCCGTAAACTCATCAACGATGATAACCTTTCCGTCCTTTACGACATAATCCTTGTCGCGAGAATAGAGCGCCTGCGCTTTCAATGCCTGTTCAAGATAGCGAACATAGCGAAACCCTTTTTCCTCGTATAAATTTTTAAGACCAAGTATCTTTTCCACTTTTTCAATTCCCTGCTCGGTGATGGTCGCCGCGCGCATTTTGCGGTCAACATTATAGTCGGTATTTTCCTCAAGCCGAGGTGTGATCTTGGCAAATGTCTTATAATACTCCGCGGACTCCACATCCGGCTCAACAATAATAAGAGGTGTTCGCGCCTCGTCTATCAAAATAGAGTCCACCTCATCTACGATGGCAAACGCGTGCTCGCGCTGGACAACGTCGTCGCGAGAATACGCAAGGTTGTCGCGAAGATAATCAAAACCGAATTCGCTGTTCGTGCCGTAGGTGATGTCGGCGGCATATGCCTCCTTTCGCGAAACAGGCCGCCAGTGATCAAGCCGCGGGTCGCCATGCGAGGGCGCCGCGGTAAACATAGGATCATACACGCCGGAAAAATCGTGTGTGATGACTCCCGTGGTAAGCCCCAACGCGTGATACACCGCACCCATCCATCCGCCGCCGACCCGGGAAAGATAATCGTTCGGCGTTATCAAATGGCACCCCTTTCCCGATAAGGCATTCACATATAATGGAAGGGTGGCGACAAGCGTTTTCCCCTCGCCCGTTCGCATCTCGGCGATCTTTCCTTGATGCAGAACCAGTCCTCCGATGAGTTGCACATCAAAATGCCGCTGGCCCAGAATACGCCGCGCGGCCTCGCGAACGGCGGCAAACGCCTCGGGCAAGAGGTCATCAAGTGTTTCGCGTCCGGAACTCGGCGAAGCGTCCTGTTCTCCGCCCAAAGAAGGATCATTCCCATCCAAAAAAAGCCGCCTCTTGAACTCGTGGGTTTTTGCCCGCAGTTCTTCATCGGTAAGTGTTCGGAACTCCTGTTCGCGCGCGTTGACGTCCTCAACTATCGGACGGATGGATTTGATGTAGCGCTCGTTTGAGTCCCCGAGAATTTTCGTTAAAAAAGACATGAGAGCGTGTTGGTTCCGACAGATGCTCATTATACGCCGATTTTGGGTAAATTAAAAGCCCCGCGTACGGCAGGGCGTTTTGTTACCCAATATTCTCAACAAGATATTTCGCGACCTCGCGAAGAGGCGTATCCGGCAAAAATATCCTGCCAATATGCAGTTCTTCCTCAAGGAATTTTTTTTCGCGCGGACGCACGATGCCGCCTCCCGTAATGAAGATGTCCGATCGTCCCATGCGCGTAAGCTCCGTTTTGAGTTTTGTGAAAAATCGTACCGGAGAACCGATGAGCGCCGAAAATCCGATCGCATCCACATCTTCATCTATCGCGACCTGTGCGACCTCAGTCACGGAGCGGTGAAGTCCCATATAGATGACCTCGGCCCCAAGTTCACGAAGAAGATGCGTGAAAATACCAAGCCCCCGCGTGTGTCCGTCAAACCCGCCCTTTGCGATAAGAATTCGCACTGGCCTTCTGAAATGAAGACCGTTCGCTATCTGCCCAATATCCACCCCGGCGCCTGTTGCCTGGATCTCGGGTTCGCGGTAACTCCCCCACGCGCCCTGCAGGGCCTTCGTGATCTCGCCCACCGTCGCATAGATCTTCACCGCGGCGATGAGTGCCGGCATCATGTTTTCGCCGGACCCCGCCGCACGCCGCACCTCCAAAAGAGCGCGCGCAACATCCGCTGAAGAGCGTTCGCGCTTCACCTGCCCGAGACGCGCGATCTGCCGCTCCTCAAACGTGTCCCACGCTTTGGTCTCTTCCAAAATCTCTGCGAAATCGGCACCCTCAAAATAATCGTCGCCGGGATGCGAATTCACGCCAACGATCTTCCGTTCGCCCGCCTCCACGCACTTTTGATCGCGTATCGCCTCACGTACAATGGCGCTTTGCGGATAGCGCAGGGCGATGGCCGCCTCAATGCCGCCGAGCGAGTCAATGTGCGCTATCTCGCGGCGCGCCGCATCTTCTATGTCATCCGTAAGCCGCTCCACGAGCCATGAGCCCCCAAGAGGATCACACCAGTTCGGAATCTCGGTCTCCTCAAGAAGGATCTGCTGGGTGCGTATCGCAATTTTTAGCGCCCGTTCGGTCGGAACGCATACGACCTCATCAAACGAGTTCGTATGTATGGACTGCGCCCCGCCAAGAAGGGCGGCGAGCGCCTGGTATGCAACGCGAATAACATTATTGATCGGCTCTTTGAGCGTAAGCGAGCACCCGGCTGTTTGCGCATGCATCCGTAGCCATTGTGATCGCGGATCCTTGGATGCGAACCGCTCCCGCATGATGCCAGCCCACAGGCGCCGCGCGGCGCGGAGCTTCGCTATCTCCTCAAAAAAATTATTATGCACATCAAAGAAAAACGAGAGCTGGGGCGCGAATGAATCCACCGGCATGCCGCGGCGTATCGCCCCCTCAACATAGGCGATCCCGTCAGCAAGCGTGAACGCAACCTCTTGCACAGCAGACGCCCCCGCCTCGCGGATGTGATACCCCGAAATAGAGACCGGGTGCCACTTCGGCATTTCACGCGCGCAAAACTCCATCGTGTCAACGACCAGTTTTACCCCTTTATCAACGGGGAACGCCCACTCCTTCTGCGCAATGTATTCTTTCAGAATGTCGTTCTGAATTGTCCCGCCAAGAGCCGCACGCGGGATTCCGCGTTTCTCGGCCATGGCGATATACATCGCAAGAAGGATCGCGGCGGGCGCGTTTATCGTCATGGAGACGGTGATATCGCCCACGGGAATATCTTTGAAGAGATCCTCCATATCGCGAAGCGTATCAAGCGCCACACCGTCCCAGCCGACCTGGCACTCGGATATCGGCTCGTCGGAGTCGGCGCCCATGAGCGTCGGCAGATCAAAAGCGGTTGAAAGCCCCGCGCCGCCGAGCGCAAGAATTTTCATGAAGCGCTCGTTCGTATCGGGCGCCAGACCAAATCCCGCGAACTGCCGGATGGTCGGCTTTTTCCCGCGGTACATGGTCGGGTAAATACCGCGCGTGAACGGAAAAGCCCCAGGGTCGTTCAATTTTGAAAGATAGTCAACAATAACCTCGTCAGGCCGGAAAAAACCCTTGTCTCTTGGCACGTGCTGTTTGTGTAAAAGAGCGCTAGATGTATGGTGGCATTCTTTTTTGCAGAAAGTAAAGGCCGCGCTCCGGGTGCGCATCCAAACAAAAAACGCACCAAAATGCGGTGCGTGTGTGCGCTGCGTTCAAAGTTCGGCTGGCTCTCCTGCGGGGTCCTTCAGCGTGTAGACAAAGCGGCGCGTCATAAAAACGTCTCCATTCCGCTCGGTCATGTATGCATGCTGTTCGCGACCAATGTTCACAATGCGGGATCCGCGAATCTTCAACTCCCATTTCGCGACATCAGCCCCAAAATATTTCATGCAGAACTCAACCGCTTTTTTCACATCAAGCGTGGAGCAGGTAAAGATGTTCTTCAGCACCATACCCCAGTGCGTGGAGTAATGCGCGGTCACAGCACTCGTCTCAATGAGTTGCACGAGCGAGGGCCCAGCCGTTTTTGATTTTGCGAACCCGAAGTCGGGTATGATGGGTTTTCCGAACGGCTTCATGCCGATGACGGCGCAGATCTCGCGCGCGAATTTCGCAAGGCGTTTTTTGGAACTGATAACAGAGTAGTCGCATCCGTACAGATCAAGGATGAGTTCGCGACCGAACTCGCTTTGCTCTATCGCCCGCTGAATTTCCACCGGAAGCACCATGGCCGCCCGATGCATTTCGGGCGAATACCAGTTACACCGGGATGCCGACGGAAAATCCTTGAAGCGGCGCTCAAGCGTTGCAAGCGATTCCTTGAAAATGCCTTTCCGGTGCGAAGCGGCAACGAGCGTAAAATATCCGCCCACGTAGGTGGGAACCGCAGTGACAAGCCCCTGCACATCGCCGCGCGAGAACACCTCAAGCATTTGGCGCCAATGCGCGGGCATCTCGTCCGGCTGGAACATGCTTGATCCCGTCTGCCTAATCGCAATACCGTCTTCGGCAAGAATGGCGGCGACATCCTGATAGAACGACATGCGAAACAGCGAACGCGCAGGACCGATGGGATCGGGCGAATCAATGATGACAAGATCGTACTTTCGCTTCTCCGCCCTTTTTTCCTTCACGACCTCGGCACCATCGGCGATGATAAGATTCACGCGCGGATCGGAGAACGACATTCCCGGAATGCCGGGGATGTATTTCAGCATGACATCTATCACCTCGCGGTCAATATCCACCGCGTCAATATGTTCAACGGACGGGTACTTCACGATCTCACGAAGCGTTCCACCGTCGCACCCGATCAGAAGGACCGACTTCGGAGGACGAAGCAGAGAGTGTGCGGCGAAATGCACCAACGGCTCGTGATAATAGATCTCGTCGGCCTCGGTGGTCTGCACAGCGCCATCAAGCGTCAAGACCCGGCCAAAACGCGGCGTCTCCAGCACCAACATCTGGTGCAAGACCTTCCCGTGCGCATCCCGCGTGGTCTTTTTATGAAGGACCTTGGACACTTTGATGCTTTGGGCAACATCAGAATACAGCTCTTCCCGGAACCAGAGACCCGACTTGCGCCTCTCAAGCATTGCACTCTCCATGAGGGTTTTCAAAAAAACTGCTAGGAAAACTATCATGTCCGCGTGCGCCTGTCCAGAGTGACCGGCCCAACAGAAAACCCCGCCCTTAAAAGGCGGATAGTAGGTATAGCGCGTGAAATATCGTTTGTGATATCACGAAATAGGTAATCCGGAGCAAAATAAACCCCGCCCGTAAAAGGCGGGGTTTTACTGTGATGAGAAAGACGCGGTTCGTGGTAGCACAAAGCAATATTTTTCACTCTATACATACGGCCCGCCTTTTACGGGCGGGGTCCTTCTTGATCAGTCACGCCACACTTCTTTTCTGCTGATCTGCTTCGGACGGTACATCGCTTTAAAAAAACGGAACACGTCGCGGGCCTTTTTGGTGTTATCCTGCGTGTAATTGCAAAAGAACACATCAATGTTCACAAAATTCCGCTCCGGCCACGTATGAACGGTGATGTGGGACTCAGAGACGATGACAACGCCGGTGATCCCCCCCTCGTCGGGGTGATCTATCCCGGTGAACTTATGAAAGCGGCTTGCTACTATTTGGAAGCCCGCCTTCCTGATGACTTTGAGAGTTTTTTCCCTGACCGTGAATTTATTTATGAGGTATTTCTTCTCCCCGCCGCACTCGTGAAAGTCGGCGAGAATATGAAGGCTTTTTTTCTTCAACGAACCGCGCGCCCCGTCTCGCATTCCGCCCCATATGGTGCGAAGCACTCTTCGTACGCGCAATTTAACGCCAATACACCGGTTATGCGCCCTCCCCCCGTTCGCGCCCCCCCCTTCGCATCCGGGCTGCCGGATCTAATTTGAGGTCACGTTTGGCCATCCGCGCTCCCCGCTTCATTTTTGAAACCTTCTTCTCCTTATATTTTTTTATCTCACCAGCACACTCCACCGACAGAAGGTCTATCGCCTGACGGAGATCCTCGGCCGCTGCTTCGCACCGGAGAAAGGAACCGGGAAGCGCCGCATTCACCTCGGCCCGCCACACCTTTCCCTTGTTGTGGTGATGCGTTGTACGCCCGATCTCAATATCAAGCGTAGTCGCATCCAGTATATGCTCCTTCTTCAGTAGTTTACGGAAAACCCCCGTGAGCTTTGCGTCAACGTATCGCTTGAGCGCCTCATCCAGAGAAAACCCGGTTGTTTTAAGGGTGAACTTCATAACACGTGCTCGCAAGCATACAATATGCAAAATAATAATGCAAGGGGCATCATTAAAGTCCTATACCAAACCAACCAAGCACTACACAATGCACAAGCATTTCGCTATATGCCTTGTCCTTCCTTTAGGATTTGGAGCTTTGAACTTACCAACTGTTTGCAACAAATGGTTAATATAGGTATCCCCACGTCTGCAACCGATCGGAATCGGCATGCCACTTAAGACCGATGTCGGTCCGATAGAACATGTTCTGAATCATGATGTTTCCGATTCGCGAATACACCTGGTGGCGCGCCTCTTGCACCGTCGTACCCGAACCCGTCACCGTCATAAGCACCCCCGACTCCCCCGCGATGCGCCACACTCCCTCGTCTATTTTCACGTCCTCTATGTGAATGCCATCCAGATTCGCCTTCTTTTTAAAAAGTATCGGTAGATCGCGGTACATCTCAACCGCCTCGCGATCCTTTGCTTTGGCAAAAAACGTCGGCACGTTGATGCGCACCCCTATCTGGAATCCCTTTTTTGTTTTCAATTCAAAATCCTCGCCGCGAGCAAGCTTTATCAGGAGCTCCCCCATCGGCATGAGTATCCCTTCTTGATGGATAAAAATGGTCGGATACCCGAACCGGCACGTCCACTCCAACGGGTAAATGCCGCGGCCGTTCACGATGCAATTAATATCTACATATCCAATGTATCCCGATGCCTGCAGTGCCGGGAGCATTTTCAACAGCGTCGCCTTGAAAAGATTGTTTGGTTCTGCCCAATACATCAGCGTTCCCATCTCGCCTGCAAAAGGCCCGATGTCACCGGGAAACACCCGCTTGTGCTCAAAATTGATGTTGATGGGTTTTATGAAATCATGCCCATTGAAAAATGCGCCGACCGCCACCTCAACACCGTTCACATACTTTTGCAACTGAAAGACCGGCGCCTTTTTCTGCCATACATTCTTATTCTGTTCAAGAAGTTCTACCAGGTCCTTGCCGTCCTCCTCCTGCCCGATAAATAAAAGCCCCTTGCCGCCCGACGGCGTATTGCCGGATGGCTTCATCACGTAGCGATCAGCATTATTGCGGAGGAACTCTATCGCCTCGTCATAATTGGAAAATTGCCATTGCGGAAGAATGTTGATACCGTGCTTTTTCATCTCCATTTGCCCGAACTCGCGGTCCATTTCCAGCTGATCGGTATATTCCGTTCCTCCGATGATCAGTTTGCCTTTTTTCCGCAGGCGTTCCGCGATGATGCCGAACTCAACATCGTCAAAAATGATAATATCCGCCCAATCAACGGAATCCTCCCACTTTTCCACCTTATCAATGAACCCGCTGTACACATCGGCATCGCTTTTCTCCTTAATGTACATGCGCACCTCATGGCCTTCCTTCTTTATGGTCCACGCCAAATCGCCGGAAAGCGATTCCAGGGCGACGAAGAGAAACTTCACTGGTTTTCCATTTCCCGCGGGGGATGAATTTTTTGCCGGTACTACAGTGCTCTCCGGCATCGGAAGATTTGAAGCGGCCATGAGCGTTATAAGAGGTCAAAATATTGCGGAGGCATTTTTGAGAATGCTAACTTTTAAAAATGTGTGAGATAAAATTTTTTAATAAGAGTTATTGCTCCTTATCGTATGCTGATACTATCAGAAAAAAAATAGAGAGTAAAGCTGTGTATAAGTTTTTTGACGAACTTTTTAATTGTATCTACGATGATGGTATTCGGCATTGAGCGTCGAAAGAGAACTCGCGCCGAGGAGGGTTTGGGAACTCGAGGGGTCAGCAATGACCCTTTTTGTTTTTATCGGGCTCTGCACATACGACACAACCGCCTCCAATCCAGCAACCGATGCGGACACTCTGTAATACATAGATCACACAATATGCACCTCTTCTACCAGATCAACGCCAAAGCGCTCCTTCACCTCTCGTTTGGCAACCCCTATCAGCCCCTTTACCTCGGTGGCGGTAGCGCCACCGGCATTTATGAAAAAGTTCGCGTGCTTATGCGATATTCGGGAATGTCCGAACTCTCGCCCCTTAAGACCCGCCCTATCTATAAGGTAGGCGGACGGTAGCGATGGCGCCTGCTCAAATTGGCGCAATTCAGGATGGGCCGTAAGAAGCCCATCTTTCCCGCCGGGAATGGTGTCCCACGAAATGTTCTTAAACACACACCCCGCGCATTTGGCACCGATATCCTGGGTTGCCGCCCGATGCATGGAATATTTTCTTATCGTCTCCCGGGAAACATCCGGGTCGCCGGGATGAAGCGTAAGGCACGCCTCGGTCACGATCCATCGCGGGTCATCCTTAAAATATGAATGACGATATCCGAAATGACACTCTTCTGGAGCAAACTCGCGAAGCGCTCCGTTCTCCACATTCAGGGCCGTGACAGAGCGGAGGACTCTTCCAACATCCAATCCAAAAGACCCCGCGTTTCCCCGCACCGAGCCACCAATCGTCCCCGGAATACCTATCCCCCATTCAAATCCCGCAAGGCCCTCTTTGACAGACTCGGCAACGATCCTCGGCAACATCGCGCCCGCGCCGGCAACAACCGTAGTGCCGTGAACAGCGATATGTTGAAGTTCAATCTTTATGACAAGACCGGGAAACCCCGCGTCCGAGATCAAAACATTTGAACCCGCCCCAAGAACAAAAACCGGCAGGTGTTCTGCTTGCGCAAAAGCAACGGCCTCTGTAAGATCGGCTGCCGTAGTCACCGCGGAAAAAAAACGGGCGTATCCGCCTATGCGAAAAACCGAGTAGGGGGCGAGCAATGTATGTTCTTGTACGTGAAGTGCCATCACCTTGTACTATACCCGCCCCCCGCCGCGTTTTCAACAAAAAACCGCCCGCAAGGGCGCTTTGTGAGATCGGCGATCATCTTCATACCGCGACGTGTTGCAAAAAATATGGATGACAGACACCCTGCCATCCACCTTTCCCATGAAGGGCCGCGATAAGGTTTAACCCCCAACAATTGTCTTTATGTGGGTGCCAGTTACCGCGACCCATCGCGAAAAAGGTGGGTGGATCAACGTGAGATTTGCAACACAATAAAAGATGTCTGCGCTCATCTAACGATCACATCTATTATCGGGGATGAGCCGCAACCGGTCAAGCGCACGCATTGCTGGAATCAGGAATGTGACTGCTACAGCGAGCATAATACCGCTTGTATCGACACCTCGATTGGGCGCGTACTATTATATATAGCCATGGAAACCCCGTGCATAAAGTAAAGGGCCTGGGTTATCCGAGGGCACGAGAGATCCACTCCGCGTGCGCCAAGGTGCACGCGCGGTATATCCGCTTAAAGCAAAAACATTTCTTCTCGCCCCTCGGCCTCTTACACCGACCGACGATGTTTTCACATGTTATGTGTACTATGGAGGTTGAACCTCCATATATTTAGTAGTTGACAGAAGTGTATGTTCGGGCCTGCCTATATTACTTATGTGTAATCGCTTTGAGAGGGGGCTGACCTGTGTACAGATGCGAGCAGTCCCTTCATCGCGTAAAACGTGTGTAAAGTAAAAAGCCGGGGTTTCCCCTGGCCTTTTACCGACAATTGGGGAGTGTACGCTTGCGCGTAAACACCCACATTGCTTTAAGTGTAGCAAAATACTGCTTGCTTGTCAAGAAGCGCTGTCCACAGTAGGATTAAAAAGCATATATGCAAAAAAAGAAGATATTATTCGTTATCACCAAATCAAACTGGGGCGGCGCCCAACGATACGTCTATGACCTTGCCGTATCGCTTCCACGCGACCGGACAGAGGTCGCGGTAGCATGCGGCGGAGACGGTTCGCTCGTGCAAAAACTCACGGCACGCGGAATACGCGTCGTGCCCATCCCGCACCTTCAGCGAAACATCAGCATCGCAAAAGAAATGCGCTCGCTGGTCGCTCTCTGGCGGATATTCAAAAGAGAAAAGCCCAATGTTGTGCATCTGAACAGTTCCAAGGCAGGCTGCCTTGGCGCGCTTGCCGCACGTATCGCCGGCATTCCCCTGATAGTATTTACGGCTCATGGGTGGGCCTTTTCGGAAGATCGTTTCATCGGAACAAAAGGCGTCATCTGGTTGTTGAGCTGGCTTACAGCGCTATGGGCCCATTGCATCATCGTCATCACAGAGCATGATTCGTTGTGCCGGTATTTCTTCGCCATCCCGAAAAAAAAGTTCTCATATATTCCGAACGGCATTGACCTAAATGACGCCATGATACTTGACCGCGCCTCCGCGCGGGCAGAACTGGGACTCGCACTTCCTGATGATGCGGTACTTGCGGGAACTATTACCGAATATATCCCAAACAAGGGCATCGCCTACCTTATTGATGCAATGGCACTCGTGCCGGAGAGGATCAGCGCGGTCCTTATCGGCGGCGGAGAAGAAGAGGCCGCCATGAGGCGGCGCGCTGCGGAAACATCTGCAGCCAAGCGCATCACCTTTGCCGGGTTCCGCCCTGATGCCGTACGATTTCTGAAAGCGTTTGACATGTTCATCTTTCCCTCGCTCAAAGAGGGCCTTCCGTACGCGCTTCTTGAGGCGGGGCTTGCGGAACTTCCCGTTATCGCCTCACGGGTCGGCGGCATTCCCGATATCATCATCGACGGAAAAAATGGCATTCTCCTGGAACCAAAAAATGCGGCGGCACTTGCGGTGAAAATGACGCTTCTTCTTCGCGACACAGAACTTCGTGCACGTCTTGCCAAGAACCTTCATCACCATATCATGGATCGCTTCTCAAAGGATCTCATGGTGAAAAAGACCGCAGACCTGTATGGGATCTGATCTTCTGCCGCTCTCAAAAACATCACTACCCGCATACAATGGCATTGCATAGCCACATCTCCGCAAGTGTGAGGTGTTTTTTTAATGATAGGACGCTCCCACACGCGTTAGCCAACCGCAGAAAAATATGATACAGGTCTGGTACGAGCCAATCATTCCGAAAACGCATGGAACCCGTCTATATCACTGGAGCCGTCCGCACGCCTATCGGCTCGTTCCTCGGTTCTTTGAAAGAATTCTCCGCACCTCAGCTTGGGGCCACCTGTCTTGAAGCGTCTATAACACTTGCCGGTATTCCCTATCGCTGGCCCGTTGATTACTGCGTTATGGGAAATGTCTACCAGGCGGGCGTTGGGCAGGCCCCCGCACTTCAGGCGGTGCGCCTTGCAGAATCGCGTTCCCACATGCCGGCCCGCACCGTGAATAAGCTTTGCGGTTCCGGACTGGATGCGGTCATCATCGCCGCACAATCAGTCATGGCGCAACAAGCCGATATCGTTCTTGCGGGCGGCATGGAAAGTATGTCAAACGCGAAGTTCCTTCTTGACCGAGGTGCTATTAAAAAGAAGGCGGGCACGGCTACGAAAGATGATCTCGCCGTTGGCGACACAACGCTTATCTACGACTCGCTCATTTTTGACGGACTGGAGGACGCCTACACAAAGCGCTCCATGGGAGAATGCGCGGAGCTCTGCGCCATGCACTATGATATCACCCGCGAAGAGCAAGATGCGTTTGCGATCCGGAGTTATACCCGCGCGATCGCAAGCTGGAAAGGCAGAGACACCGAAAGCGAGATCGTGTGCCCTCACAAGGGCAAGCGAGAGGCGCTCATCTGGGACGAGGAACTCGGCAAGTTCAATGAGAGCAAGCTTCGCGCGATGCCTCCGGTGTTTGATAAGGAGCATGGCACCATCACGGCGGCAAACGCCTCAAAGATCAGTGATGGGGCCGCGAGCATGGTCGTCATCTCGGAACGCGCGAAAGAGCAGTATCGCATGCGCGCACAAGCCCGCATTCTTGAGTGGGCAACGGTAGTGGAGGCGCCCGAATGGTTCACCATAGCCCCCATCGCCGCCATCCGCCGGCTTGATTTCTGGCGCAAGCACCGCGACAAGATAGACCTCTTTGAGATCAACGAGGCGTTCGCTCCCGTGGTCATCGCGGCAACCAGGGAACTGAACATCCCCGAAGAGAAGGTCAATATTGCGGGGGGCGCCATCGCCATGGGCCACCCCATCGGCGCATCCGGAGCCCGCATTCTTGTAACGCTCATCCACAACCTTCGCCTGATGAGAAAAAAGATCGGAGTTGCCGCCGTCTGCATTGGCGGAGGGGAGGCCATTGCAATGGTTATTGAGACAGTGGAAGCGCCTCCCACGCCGCGACGCCTCATACCCCAGCGCCAAACACGAATGCGGCAGTAAGACCGCAAAAGTAAACGCCCCGTCAGACGACAGGGCATTTTTTTATACAGTTCATCGCAAAGAAAGTGAATCTCACATTAGGCATTCATACTATATCCAGAATTCTATTTTCTAATCTACCTTCTGGCAGACAGGTTTGCGCGCCTGCCCGCCTACGGCGGGAATTAGAGAATAGAAAAGCAACGACATAATGATCGTGTGCAGTCGCACGCTATACCAGGCCATGCAGTTTTTTGAGCTCCGCGATGCCGTCTTCAAACACCACTTGCGGCTTCCATCCGAGAAGTTCTCGCGCTTTGGTGATATCGGCACGAGTGTGCTTGGGCTCAATACGCGGCTCAACGAACACTGTCGGGCCCCCGATCATTTCCGCGATCTCGCTTACCGTATAATTTTTTCCGCCGCCGATGTTGATGGCTTCTCCTGCGCCAACATTCCGGGAGCGCGCGGCAAGGATATTCGCGCGCACAATATCGCGCACGTGGGTAAAATCGCGCGACTGCGTGCCATCTGGTACCACGGTCATGGGTTCACCCTTTTGCCGCTGTGCCAAAAATCGCGACACGACGAGAGCATATGCCCCTTCGTTGGACGCCCGCGGCCCATAGACATTGAAGTACCGGAGTGAGACCGTTTGAAGCCCATAGATGCGCGAGAACAAACGACACTGAAGTTCCCCGACATATTTTTGCAAGCCGTATGGACTTAGCGGGTCTGCGGCCATGTCCTCGGTCAACGGCAATTTCTCCTGGTCGCCGTAGGCGGAAGACGAGGCCGCGTATACGACGCGCCTCACCTTGGCGTCGCGCGCGGCAACAAGTACATTCAACGTGCCTGTGTGATTGATCTCGTTTGTAAGCCGCGGATCAATGATGGAGGGCTGTACTCGTGGAAGGGCCGCAAGGTGAAACACCAGTTTCGCCCCCGTAAACACCGAAGCGATATCGTCAAATTTCCGAATATCATGTATATGCAGTGTCGCCGACGGGTGCACCTGCTCGCGCTTTCCCGCGGAAAGATCATCTATGACATGCACGTCATACCCCTCTCCCACAAGGGCCTCCACAAGGTGCGATCCGATGAACCCGGCGCCGCCCGTCACGATAACTTTTGTTTTCTTGGTATTCATATCCGTTGAAACGCATCGCCGCTTTACTTCGTTACAATATATAGTGAACGCGCTACTTCATAATATATGGAGGTTCAACCTCCATATATTTTTATTCAATTGTGGTGGGATGCGCTACTCACTAAAACCATATACGCATCATACTCTTTTGCACCAATAGGAGAAACCTCAAGCCCCTCCGGCTTCATAAAATCCACATATTTGGTATAGTTGAAAGAGTATTTCGCTTCTATGCATAAAAACTCAAGGAAAATAGGTGTATTTATCACGGCCCTGGGAGACATTGGGCTTCTTTTTGCATCGTTGTACCTCGGCCTTTCGGTGCGAAATCTTTCGTGGGCGACCCAGGGCATTTGGCAACTTCACTTCGCCCCCTTCGGCCGCGCGTTCATCGTCTGGATCGCGGTGTTCATCATGTTCGGATTGTACGACATTAGGATCACAAAAAATAGCTCAACATTCATGCGCCGTCTCATACAAGCGCTTTTTATCACAGCGCTTGCCACGACGCTTATTTTTTATTTTGATCCAACGACAAAGCTGACGCCAAAGACCATTCTGTTCCTTACTATTCTTTTTTCCGCGGGATTCCTGGTGCTCTGGCGATCGCTATTTAACAGCATCCTGGCGGCAAGCTCAAAGAACCGCGTGCTATTCTTCGGCGTTACAAAAGAGGTCGCCGCCATGGCCCACCATCTGACGCAAAACCCCCAGTTCGGATATGAGCCGGTGGCACTGATGCGGGTTGCGGGAGACGAGGAGGGAGCGCTTCCCGCCGCCTATCCGTCATATGCAAAAGAGACAGTTCTCAAAGACATCATCCTTCGCCACTCTATTGATACGATAGTCGTCTCGGCAAATATCCGCGAGAATAAAGAGCTTGTCCGAACATTTTTTGATATTGTTCCATTGGGACGAGCCATTGTGGAATTCCCAGAGTTCTACGAGTCCATCACGGGAAAAATTCCCGTCTCACTCATCGGCGAGGTGTGGTTTCTGGAGCATCTCGTTGGCGGTAGAAATCGTCTGTTTGAACTCACCGAACGCCTTATTGATCTTATAGGAGCGCTCGCCCTTCTTGGCCCGGCTCTCCTGCTCACACCTCTTGTAGCACTTGCAGTGCGGCTTGATTCCCGCGGCCCCGTCTTTTATTTCCAAAAACGGATAGGAAAAAATAACAAGCTGATAGAGATCATAAAGATACGCACCATGGTGGCGGATGCAGAAAGGGGCGTCGCCAAATGGGCCGACGAGAACGATCCCCGCGTAACGCGGATCGGAAGCATTCTCCGCAAGACCCGCCTTGATGAAATCCCGCAAATCTGGAATGTGCTTAAAGGTGATCTGTCGTTCGTGGGACCACGTCCGGAACGCCCGGAATTCGTTGAACTTTTGCGGGCCCAGATACCCTTTTACGATATGCGCCATCTCGTAACTCCGGGGCTTACAGGATGGGCCCAGATAAATTTCCCCTATGGTGCATCGGTTCAAGACGCGCTTGAAAAACTTCAGTACGATCTCTACTACATAAAAAACCAGTCGCTTGCCCTTAACTTTTCCATTTACCTTCGAACTATTTTTATCATGTTCTCACGCGGCGGACGCTAGTATTGACAAAATATTATTTTCTAGTATTATGATCATGCTCCGCACGGAGCGTTTTTTGTCCCCCGTTACGCTGAAGCACGGGGCTCTCTCCGCCTTCAGCTTCCAGCGCCGAGACGGCGCGAAAGGAGCGAATCTGTGAAGCAGGCACGAAAGAAACGTGGTATTGATCTCACCGACTCCGTTAAGGTGGCGCTCTGGTCGTGTGTGAAGCTTTGCGACTTGGGGTACACCTCATCCCCCCTCTTTGATACGATACAAGAGGTGCAGTATGTAGATCTCGGCATGAAGATCGGGGACCCATACCTGTATTTTTATACAAGGACCTTCAGCGTATCCGGCAGATACCCGCGGCGAAAGGCGTGGATTCAGCTTAGTGCGACCGGCTCCGATTGGGGTTTCAGTCATGCAGACTTTTATCAATATCTGAAGTGCGGCCTTTTTGTCCGCACACTTCAAAACGTACAACGAGCCGATCGGCAAACAATTAAACCTTGGGATGCCCATAATCGGGCTCAAGCCCCTGTGTGCGGATAAGCGCCAAGTTCTCATCATCAAGCGCCTCAAGCCAATTCATGTTCACATTCACTTTCTTGCCGAGCGCGATAAGAGTCCGCACGTCTTTGGGAAAACACGTGCCAGAATATCCGCGAAACCCCTCGTACCAAATATCAAAACCCCATCCCCCGATGCGAGAGTCGGCCGCAAGCAATCCCTTTATTTCGTCATAGTTAATACCGAGCGCCTCCGAAAATTCAAAAAGTTTATTGGCAAGCGCCACGCGAGCGGCAAGAGCGGTGTTTGACGCGTATTTCAAAAGTTCCGCCGATTTTGCTGGAACCACCGTCGTGAACTCCTGCGGGGCTTTCGGCAAAAGTCCTATGAGAGTGCGGGCGGCATCTTTGCTTTTTAGGGTATACCCCACGACTTGCCGCGGAGGCGCAGTAAAATCTTCAAACGCGAATTTTGCGCGCAAAAACTCCGGGTTGAAAAGAAACGTGTGTTGTGGATGGCGCGCCTGCAGGCGATCGGTCGTGCCGGGCGGAATAGTTGAGCGCAGAACGACTATTTTTTCTCCGGTAAGGGCCTCCACCGCCGACTCAACATAGGAAAGATTGATGTCTTTTTTGTGCTGGTCGTATGGGGTGTTCACGCAGATGAACACCATGTCGGCCTTGTTCACCTCCTCGGGAGAGCCGATGCCTTTTTTATCGTACAAAAACAAGGGCTTCCCCTCGCCGCAAAAATACCGCTCCATGGAACCGCCTAGAAATCCGAGGCCGATGATGCCGATGTTCATAGAAATGAATGTTTAGAGTAAGAGCGCCGAAAAGCGCCCCGAGGCACAGGCCCCCGCACACCAAGTAAAACGAGGGCAAAGAACCATAAGTTACGGAAGAGGACCGCCGGCATCAATGATCTTCAGAAATTGCTCGCCCTGGTCGCGGTAATTTGTCGGATCAAGGCGTATCGCCTCGCGAACCTGCGCTCTTGCGTCGTCTTTTTTCCCGATAGCATAGTAGGCCGTTCCGATGCTCGCGTGATACTGCGGATTATCCGGATTTAGCAGTATGAGGCGTTCGTAGAGCGTAATAATGCGGACGTAGTCCTTTTTTGGCCCGAGAGCCGCGATAATGCGCGGGTACGTATTGAAGCGATGGTAGTCGCCCCGATCCGAGCTATCTATCGCGCGCTCAAGTTCGGCAAGGGCCGCATCCAGATCACCCTTGCCTGAAAGAATGGTGAGCATGACAAAGACGGTTTGCGCCTCAACATTTGCCGGCTCCAACAGTACGACGTTTCGACCGACATCTACAGCTTTATCCATCTGACCCATATTCATATAGAGTTGCGCGAGAGTGTAATAGGTCTGCTGTTTTGTCGGGCTCATTTCAGTCGCCTTCAAAAGTGCGGCCTCGGCTTTTGCCGGATAGGTCTGGTCAATGCTTGCAAATGAAATGTAAAGCGAGGCGATAAACTGGAGATACTTCATATCAAGCGGCTGATCGCGAACTTGTTTTTCTATTTCGCCGATCGCAAAAAGCGCGTACTCCCTGCGGTCCTCCTCTTTCATATCCTTGTTCTCAAAATAACGATAGGCGGATTGGGCGAGTTGCTCGCGCACCTCGGAGGTGCCGGTGGGCGTGTTGTAGGCGAGCGC
>Ga0209542_10006971_pt1 | contig 21731 bp, 40 predicted proteins | sample RifCSPhighO2_01_FD_184028 | JGI IMG/M metagenome (GOLD analysis project Ga0209542, IMG submission 184028) | Soil microbial communities from Rifle, Colorado - Rifle CSP2_plank highO2_0.1 (SPAdes) (version 2) | ecosystem: Environmental > Terrestrial > Deep subsurface > Rock core/Sediment ... | reverse complement strand
TGCAGTGACCATTGGGGCATGGCAAAAGAAAAAGAAAAGTGGGTATACTATAAAGTTTGCCCATCTAATCACTTGAATAGTGGGGATAAAACTGTGTGTGGCGATTGCGGCGCATTTAGCAAAACGTTCGTTGGCGCCAGAGGAAGGACTGTGATTAATCACAGCTTCTGGGCACCGTGGGATTGCGACAAAGATAGAGTCGAGATTGTTCTTGAAAACAAAGAACTCAGCAACAAATAAACCAGATGAAACGGTCGCTGGGGGACATCGTGGGGCAACTATTCGCCTACGCCTAGATGCGCAAGCTGCGGGCAGCTTTCAGCTCCCTGCGGAGTATTTGTACCTCATCGGCCAATAACCAAATCCTAGCTTGCATCACGCCCAATTTACCGTCTAATTTGTAGGTGTCTACAGATCTTTTCCAAGCTCGAACTTCTGCGGGTGTCGGACGAAGTTTATTCATGGACACGCGTAGATGCTGCTTTTCTTTGTCGTTAGCGGTCTTAGCTCTGCTCATGCCGCTCCATCTCCTTTCTACTAGTGGAGCTTTACTCATCTCGACGCACCTCTTTCAACTGTAGTTCTGCGCCGCGTAGAAGATTGAGTGCGTGGATGGTGTTGGCCATGACTGTGCGGTAACTCTCGATCAATTCTTCCAACTCTCTCGTGGTGCCCACATAAGGTGTGCCGTGAGAAGTCATTCGCAAGTACTTGGAACCGTCACTCGCTTCCATAATATGGCCTTTAGTGTCGCACTCCCATCCACAGTAGTAAACATCGAAAGTGTAGAGTACTCTATCCGTACGTCCCGTAGGCATTCTTTTGGAGTGTTTCATTCACGCTAACCCCTATTTTATTTGTTTCCGTTGTTGATGATGACACTATACACTGGATAATTAATGTGTCAAGGTTATTTTGTGGACTAGAAAATACGGCCCATGAACATCGAATCGATGCTTGACAGATTTTGATCTTATAATAGAATGAAAGTCGGAGGTATTTTTTATCCCGTTTGGTCCTATTTAATCCCCGTTTTCATTGGTTTGTCGAAAGCATATAGCCGGGTACCGCAATCGGGATATTCCGTATCTTCCGCGATCAGCTCAACGCACTTTAGTTCTCGATCATTAGCGAATCCGAGATCGCGCCTGCCCAAATCTGCGCGAACAATGTTATATGCCTCGTTCGACTCGCGTGCCATCACAAACGACACGCCGTGAGAGCCTTGTGTGCCAGACCAGTTGAGTGCTCCGCGCATGGTTACGCGATACAATTTAGTGGTCATTCATTCTTACTTTCTGGAAATAGCGCCGCACGAATTTTTGAACTCGTATTCCTCACGGATTTCTGCTCCTCCGGGCTTGGGTTGGACCACGACTCGTCCATTCTATCACGTATAGCGTCTGCTTCTACGGAATTCCCATCTCCTGATTTTATTTCATCAAACAACAGTTTAAGTAGTGTGATGTGGTCTTCTTTGTGATTGTTTTCCATAGTCAATAAATCCAATCAATCAGAGCCCCCTCGGCAACGGCAGAGGCTGTCACTAGCAACCTAGTGGCCGTACAATTAACCCAACCAGTGGTATATCTCCTGCATATTTAGGCATCCTAACAGGTTTCAGAAATCTCGATCATCGGTCCGTGAGGGCACTCTACGGTATGAAGCGGCATACCATCTGGGTTACTTATCACAAGACGACAACCGCATTCGGCGTGTATTTCAATCGGAAAAACCGTTTTCGGGGCAGAATCTCCAAATTCTTGCCTTAAATTTATTTTTGCCTCATTCAATAATCTTAAGATGGCTATATGTCTTTTGTGCTCTGGTTCCCAATCTTCCGATCGTACCATTATATGAAGAGGGATATTACGCGCCGTTTGATTGAAACCATAATCTTCGTAGTAAGTCATTTATCTATCTCCACTGCCATCTTTAAAACCATCCGACGCTTGAACCATTAAAAATGCGGGGTAGGCTTTTTTGTTGATGGCATCAAGCAGATCATTTGCGTCGTCATCATCAAGAATAATAGTGCCACTGAACACTGTACCCGAATGGAAATTGCCAATACTCAGTTCTATTCCTTCTTCGGAGCCGTATACGCTTTCGCCATCCCGAATCCAGTCGTGGAAGGCTAACCGAACAGATATTTGTTTCTTATTACGCTTCATCACTCTATATCTCTGCATAGTTTTTTACTTCTTCTTCGCTAAGAACAGACACGGTTCATATCCCATCCCGATCAATCTTGGGGTGCCGTGACCGATTCTTCAATTACAGTCCTAGAGGTAACATCGATCGTGCATTTTAATCCCCTCTTAAAGCCCTTAGCAACGCTTTATGTTCCTCCTCGTGCCCGGTCCAGTCAATTATGTCTCGATTGTCCCATATTATCCGCTCTAGCTCGTCAATTCTGGCACGCATCTTTTCCTCTTCTTCTACGTCGATCATGTTTCTTAGACCCTCGGCATCTGTGTGAGCTTTTATCACCGTTTCTCGTGTCATTACTCAAGCTTACGTCCTAATAACCACGACTCTAGGTTTGGATGTTGTTGAAAGCCTGTTGAACTGTGTTAGCTATCCAATTATTAATGATCGTCGGGCCGACTTCACGCACCATGTCGGAAATTTGTATCTTCGGAATCCCACTATAATCTTGTAGGTTTTCCTTGAATATCTTTTCGGCCTGTTTTTCCGCCGACGCTTCCGTTCCTTGAGCGTGGTATAAGCGTGTTTACGCGCGGCAATCTGTTCGACAGAGACAGTCACAACGAAGCCTCGTCTTTTAGGGCCGCGATAGCAGCTTTCGTCTTGGCCCGTCCGCGTCGTTGTCCACACAAATGCGCTGAAAAACTAGTTAGAATTGCGACGAGATCCTCCATATTCCCAGCAGTTTTGCCGCAACAGTGAGCCCCACTCTTCTCTCCGTGTCGTTATTTTACGTGTAATGACATAAAAATCAAGCACTAGATCTCTAATGCTATTAATTCTTCAATTCGTTTTGCTGCTCGATTCATGTTAGCCCTAGAATATCTGATGCGATCAGTTAGCGCGTGGGGATAGCTAGATGAGCATATCCACACAGCAAGAGCTAGCTTATAGACTGTGATCTTCGATAAGCCGAATTCATCAGCCACTATTTCACAGATTCTATCCGCGTGTCTTACCGCAAAGCTGTGTCGAGCATCGAGGCGAGTAGTCATAAAATCACCGACTTCCATCGGACGGGTTTATTCCTAGTAGGCAACAGTGACTCCGTTCTCGATGAAGACATAACTATGTATGTTTAGTATACCTTCGCGCGATAGGAACACAAGTCGCTTTTGATAATCCCCATCGCCGAATGATTTCTCCGTGCGACAATACGAGAAACTCGGTTAGCCGCCTTCCCGGAGCCATCGAACAGTTCCATCGATATCCGTAAGTGTACCCTCTTGGACTCTTAACATCCTGTCTTCATTGAACCACGTCGCCATGTACCGCATAGTTCCACAGGCAGACACCGAGATTTCCAAGGAACGATCACATGCTCCGCGCCAATCTAGAAATATCATACCGTCTTCTTCTTCCACCGCGGCTGGCGCGCCAAAAGATTTAAGCAGGTGCAGCAGGCATTCAAAACCAGATTTATCGAATATATGATATCCTAGTTGGTTTGTAGTAATGGGCAATTCACTCGGTGGAATTGAACCTCCGCACGACGGGGGTCCGTCGTGGCCTTCGCTAGCAGACCCAAGCGGTAAATTGCCCATAAGCATTATTTTATGGTGTGGGGTGAGAAAAAGCTAATGCAATCATCAATATTCTATGGATGCTTGTGGGGGCACAATTTTACGCCTTTAGGCACCGTGAATTTAGCAATATTGTAATGTGTTGGCTAGATCGTTCACTTTTTACTATCCTGCTGTCCGATGTCTTGCCATGAGGTCGTCAGAATAGGCCAAAGATTTTTTAAGTTCAGGCGATAGTAGTCGGCCATGGCCTGGTTCCGGATATGCAAGTAGTGGTCCGTCATGTGCCCCGGCGCGCACTTGGATGCGAACCAGGCGGCATCCAATATGCGCTTTAGCGTGATCAGTGCCGTAGTCCGCCCACGTTCGAACTCGACCAGCTTATTTGGTGGCAGAAGATGCACAAACCAATCTATCAAGCCGTAAAACAGCATTTCTGGGCACTCGCCATCGAGATTCAGTCCACTCGGATAGCGGTCCTGGAAATCGAGCACCGCGGGTTCGTAAGCCCCTAAAGAGCGCAGGGATTGGGCGGTAAGCAGCCTCGTCGGTGGACTACCAACGAGACCGCTACCACCCCCATTTTTTGTCAATTCCATCTCTGCACCCCAAAAACTTTTACATTAGTGGGCAACCCCCCCGCGGAATCGGGCCGCGCCGACAGCCTTGACAAATCGGTGATTAGTGGCATAATCAAAAAGACGCGATGGCGCGAAAGATGATACGGTCGGGTAGCTCAGGTGGTAGAGCAGAGGACTGAAAATCCTTGTGTCGGCGGTTCAACTCCGCCCCCGACCGCCAGATAGAACCGCTGCTTCGTTGGATCATAATTTTATGGGCTATTTGACTCAGCCAAGCGACGCCGAATATCCGCCAGCGAATCCCGATGTAGTACTCGACTATTCTCGAACACAGGCTTCAATAGATTGGGTAATGGAGGTATCTCTGTCGAGTTTAGCGTGTGCCCATCAGTATAAAACAACTCCCCCGTATGGCGGCGGTGAACCCTGACAACTCCTCGGGCTGATTTCTTGACCCCGCCGTCTGTCACAGGATCTTTGAAGATTGGAGTTTGTACACCGTTGATAACACAGTGGGTAGATTTCATCGCAAACCCAAATGTGTCCCGAGTCACGCACTGATAAGTATTGTGAGACAAATACCCATTTGTAATAAATGTCCCACAAGATGTTTGAATACTCGCTACGGCATTCCAGCCAACAGGTTCTATCCCCGTAACAGTAGAAAGCTTGAAAGTTCTATCCCGTTGCAGCATCGGCATATCGTCTATTATGGTGGGCAATTTATTACGTAGCCGGCTTGGCGAAACCTCACCTAAAAATCTAAGCATTTCTGACCACCCTCCTTTGAGGACGAGTTGGGGGCATTCTCTTACATTCTCGTAAAAATCAAAATTTCTGTCGCGAAGTTCTATTCGGATACGGTCCAATATCGGGCCAATATTTTGGGATATGTTGATTTTCCACGCGGGAATCCTGATCTCTTTTGGTGTAGAACGAGAGACACATCCCTCCCCGTCGTACATCCCCTCTAGCCAGCCGGAGCTTCGATTGTTTTCCAGTTTCCACGGTTTTGCTAAAAAAGCTATTTTATCCCCCACCCCTAATTGTGACGTTCTTTTCCATACTAAACCAGCGGTTCTAGGCGTGCTCCTCTTATTTTGTTGCGTACTTCCTAAATATACAGTTTTATGAGAACGATTTTTGGCCCACACTAACCACGGATGATCGTCGCTTGCAGTAACTGCTGGTCCAATATCTGTGTATATGCGGGAACACATCTTTGAACTTTCTGAGTTGCTTATAATTTTTGCCTTCTTGTATCGTCTGGACGCGAGCTTATGAATACCAAATGTTGGATTTTCGTCAAAAGCTATTATTTCATAGCCATCCTCTAGAGAATCTGCACTACGCCAAACCAAATCAGAGCACAAAATCAGAGTTTCGGGGCTTACACAGTAGGAGCCGACTCCGTAGACCATATTAGTAGACGCGAATCCCTTTGCTTTTAGCCTAGCGCATATTTGATCTACTCGCTCAAGAGTTATTGCGTCGCCGTAGATACAACCAATATGCGGGTCTAGTTGCTTAAAGCCTTTTAGCGTCCATGTTCCACCAAAGATGCCCCACAAAATCTCGACAACTCCTTTTCGTTCTTCCTCTGTTTTTCCGTTCGGGTCGCCACACACAATATTTACCGGATTCCCACTGTCGGGCCTTATGATGATTTTCCCGTCCCGTCCTAGAATAATGTCTTTTAAAGGGGCAATTACACCAGTTAAGACCTTCCACAGATCCCAGGTGTCTGAGACAATAGACACAAATCCTTTCGGATAAACCTCGGTTATGATACGCTTGTAACAAGCCATCTCATCTTGCCCATGTGCGCACATAACACTATGTTCGGTGGCCGGTATTGAACATCCGACCAGCTCTTTTTCGATGTTCGCACCATAGTACTTTTCGAGGTACTGAATTCCGGTAATTGTATCAGTACCCACAAAACTCAGTAGATGCCCAGCAGCGCTACGCGCCCCACTAGCGATGCTACTCATCCCGCGCATGGAGAAGTCATGGCCCTGAAATTGGACGAATCCCGGATCTCCTCCCGTTTCCTTCGCATAACGATCCAAAATCAGACGATATCGCCTAGCGATTGTGGCCGATGTTGCTGACTGCCACAGTTCTGTTGATATGAGAGTCTCCAAATAGTTGGTCAACCAGAAGAATTTTGGGTGTGTATTTTGGATGGTGAACATCGGAACACGGATGGGAACTTCTAACCCCTCTGGCAGAGCCTTTATCAATATCGGCAAATATGCTAGAGCGTGTAGGTCTTCGATGTGTTGTGTATGCGGGCTTGGAACTCCGAGAGTATTCTTAATATACCTCTTATACTCTTCAACCACATCGTTGATTCGACAGTTGAAGAAGTTGTCGTTGAAATATTCCATCAGCCATTCTTGTATGAATCCCTGGAGGCCAAAGTTTACCACATGGTCTATCTCTGGAATTCTAGAGGACCGCGGAGTCCACGTAGAGTATACGACCTCAGTACCAACCGGATATTGTTCCCGATGGCTGATTTTGTAAAAGTCACACAGAAGTGTTGGAATGAATTCTGACATTAGTGCCCCCTATCGTTATTATGTACGGGTTAATACCCAATACGAAATCTTATCGAACCTCTCCGTCTTTGGTAAATATCCGCCCTATTCCAGCGTCTCTCAAAGGTTTTAGCCCTTTGCTGAAAATTCCGTGCGTGATATAAAGGTGTACTTCCGAAGCCCCCTGTTCGTAAAGAAGCTTGGACAGAAGAATGAACGTCATTCCCCCATCACAGATATCGTCGACAATGAGAACATTTTTTCCTACCGGATCGCCATTAATCCCGGTGTAATTCAGGCGGCCCGTTGCGGGGTTTCTTTTCTTCCGCGCAACCATAACATCCGACATAAGATAATAGCAATAGCAGTATCTTGTTGCCGCCCCAGCGTCTGGAAATACGATGGCTTCGGGCTTACACGCCTTGATGGCCTTTTTAATTAGACCAAGAACTGGTTTATCGATGGCGCCGTCAATCTCATCTGTGGACACCGAGCTGTGCCCATCGATGAAGCATACCTCATCGAATTTGCACGAGTTCAGGATACGAGCGAAAGTTCTAAGTGCAAAGGTCGAATCATTCGTGATCGGTTTATCTTGACGAGCATATGGAAGGTAATCAACTCGAAGTGTCGTCTTCTTAGACCCACTCGCATCTAGAAGATCCTTGAGTTGGCAAAGATAAAAAATCTCGGAATCTGACTCAAATTGCCAGATTATGCGGTTGACCCTTTTGATGGCCTTCGCAGGAAGATGCCACACCTGGCTTGTCTTGTCAGGAAAGATGGTAGGCTCCAAGACGTGGGCATTGATCTTTATCAATTTATCACCTTATGGTTTTAGCCTTTATTCTGCGTGCCACATACTATAGCATGAATCCTGATTTTGGGGTATGAAAATCCACACCAACATCATGATTGCTTCCTGGCGGGTGCATCTTCTGGTATACTTTTGGTTGTGCAAGACCTCATCGATACTCCTGACAACTACGCCGTTATGAGCGAGACCGAGCTATTGGGGCGTATCGCCGCCGCAAAGGCCAATCTCGGTTCACGACTCTACATCCTGGGACACCACTATCAATGCGATGAGGTTATTCGTTTTTCTGACTCCACGGGTGATTCCTTCCAGCTTTCGCAGGCAGCGGCGCGTAGCGGCGCGCCCCACATCGTTTTCTTGGGCGTGCATTTCATGGCCGAGAGCGCCGATATCCTCACGTCCGATGACCAGATAGTGATCTTGCCCGACCTGACGGCCGGCTGTTCCATGGCTGACATGGCCAGCATCCGGCAGCTCGAACGGGGCTGGCGGGAACTTCACGAGGCCGGCCTGGCCGCCGGGACGCTGCCCGTGACCTACATGAACTCCACCGCCGCCATCAAGGCTTTCTGTGGCCGGCAAGGGGGGGCAGTCTGCACCTCGTCTAACGCCAGACGGGCGCTGGAATGGGCCTGGTCGCGGGGCGAGCGCGTGCTCTTCCTGCCCGACCAGCACCTGGGACGCAATACCGCCGTGGCGATGGGGCTGGACCGCGAGCGGGACCTGGCCATCTGGGACCCGGCCCTGCCCCTGGGGGGACTGACCCCCGAGCGCCTGCGCGCCGTCCGCTTGCTCCTCTGGAAGGGCCATTGCAGCGTCCACACCAAGTTCAGCGCGGCCGATGTGGCGCGCGTGCGCCGCGAGGATCCGGCGGCCCGCATCGTCGTGCATCCGGAGTGCGTCTTCGAGGTGGCCCAGGCCGCCGACCAGGTGGGTTCGACCAAGTTCATCGCCGACGTCGTCGCGGCGGCGCCGCCGGGCGCGCGCCTGGCGATCGGCACCGAGATCCATCTCACCTATCGCCTGGCCGCGCAGTACCCCGACAAGGTGATCTACAGCCTGGCCGGGATGCAGTGCCTGTGCAGCACCATGTATCGCATCGACCCGCCGCACCTCTGCTGGGCCCTGGAGAACTTGGTCCGGGGTCGGGTGGTGAACCGCATCGACGTGCCGCCGGAAATCAAGGCGCAGGCCCGCGCAGCGCTGGAGCGGATGCTAGCGATGGGCTGATCGGAGCAGCCGAGTTTTTTAGCATACGGGCAAGCAGGTAGGAGCACAGAATAATGGCTGAAAATACGAACACGAATGCACCAAACGAGGATTCGGACAATAAGGCCCATCTAAGGATGTTTGCAACCATAGAGTTTTCATTCGATGAAGAGACTGATTGTTCTTATCTAGCGCTAGTTCCGGATATTTCCCGAGGAGTAGTAAAAACAACACGTACTTGTGAAATAGATGATGTCGGTGGGCTAGTGAACATGGACTTTGATCTGGATGGAAAACTTATGGGGATTGAAGTAGTAGGTGCCTCAAAAATCCTCCCAAAAGAGTTTTTGTTGGGCATATTTTTCGAGGCCCCCCTACCCACAACACAGAGGCAAAAATTTGTTGGTGAAATAATTTCGTTCGCGGAATCTTCTGGTCTTAAATACAACGAAACATTCGATGATGATGGTGTTCTCTACCTGTCGATTCGTTCAGACGATGAAAAAAAATTCGTGGTGGAGCTAGATGCACATCGAATCCACTGGTCTAGGCGCGAGAAGAGATACAAATACGAGGGGGGAGCGTTCTCCCACTCCCACGGGTCGTTGGAGCAAATTAAAACTCTGATAGCAGAGTATTTTAGGAGGCCCGCTATTTTTTTTGTTCCGGAAACACTAGAAAAAGCCATAGGCGAGCATCAAATAGAGCAGCTGAATGATATTTGCTCATTGAATTCGAAATACCTTCATGGACCAGAGCCTGCATATAATGCGTCTTCTATGGCGACCGTCGAAAAGTTTTTGGCGATTTTTCCTGGGATGGCCTCTTGTCAGCCATCAATCTCCATCAGTGAAGGTAGAAACATCATTTTGCAGTGGGAAGATAGGCTATCTAGAACCATAGAACTTGAGTTTTTGTCTCGTGGAATAGAGTATTATATCCAAAGAACGGATGAGTGCAGCACAACTCGGCTAGATTCACTGGGCGAGTTGGTAGAAAAGTTAAATCTTGAACGTGAAATCGGCCATCTAAATAAAGTTAACAATCCGGAACAGATTGGAGGCTAGCGTGGAAGAGATTTCACGCCTGTCTGCTGCAGCAGACTTCATTGCCCGTGATGGGGTAGACGCTGCAACGCGAGAAGGTGGGCTTGCAAATATTTTGGACGGATTACATGCACTAATTCGTAAATCCGATCACCGTGAGTACGAGTTTCTTCTTGTTTTGATGTTGATCTTACAGGGTTTTGAGCATAAAAAGTACGACTCATTTACTGACGATCAATTTTACGCGCTTAGTAATGCGCTGAGAGTTGCATCTTATGTTCCCGTCGTTTCTTCCGACTTAGCTGATATTCGGAAACATTTTAGATCGATAGGATTGGACATTTTACGATTTTTGTATGGAGAATAATATTATGCGCCGGGAAATTCTCGGCACACTAAATGTCTATTCTACTTTTCAGCGCGGCTGGGATGGCTGAGATAGCGAGTTGTTCCAGAAAGTGTTCTTAGATCGGTGCGCGTTTCTGTCAATAAAAAGCAGTACTAACTGAGCTAGTCGCCTCTAAGTAGGCCGCTTCGGCATGGCGTACCGCCTGGCTGCACGTAAGGTAGCTTTCCACACACGACTTCTAGCGGTCTGGTGAGTATTATACCACTCATCATGTGACATCTTCTTGGCCCAATAAAGTTGGTTGACTAAAGAGATTTCTTCGGTGTACATTTTAAACAACAATTCTCTCTCTTTCAAATATTGTAGCTCGTTGCTAGATATGGGCGGTCCAGACACGAACCTCTCCCATGTAGACCAATCCCAGTCCACCCAGGGAAACATAGACTCGTATTTGTCTATTAGGCGCCAACGCGCTTCACGCATACGCATGGCCGCGATCGCCGCGGTTCTAGCGGCTTCTGAATATGGCCAGATGAGCATATAGGACATCACGTGCTAAAATTTGCCGCGCTAGGCACCACGATAAATGTATTTTTATCCGTACCATACTAAACCAGCCCCTTCTCGTAGCTCTGTTCGCCACCAGAATGGGCCGTCGGTTTCGCCCCTTAATTTGAATGGCCCACCCGAGCCGAGTGCCCACTCCAAGGCGCTATGATATACCTCTATTTCTGCACCCCCCTTACCAAGAAGAGTCAGATGATCTTCTCTTTCAAAAAATAGACCTAAAAGGTAGAGCAGCTGCTCCCCGTTACCCCCATCTCCGCCCGTTCTAAAGTCAAACGATCCACTATTGAAAGCCCAATCCAGCGCGGAGATGTGCTCTACAAGTTCGATACTATTAGGATGGTGGGATGTGCCAGACGACCAACGTTGTGTTAGGTCTGCGCCAATATCTTTGTATAATCTCTTCACTTCGTTTTTACTGATACTGGATACGATTCATACCCTCACTTCTTTGACAAAGATGTTAAAGGTTTGTAAATCTGATCAATTAGTTTCTTGCGAGTCTTTTCGAATTCAATCTCTTGTTCTTGAAGATTCTGCAATCCCAACTCTTCTTGTTTCATTTTTAATGCCACTATGAATGCCAATTCTGAAGCGTGGCGACACTCCGCAATAACGCCGACAATTTTTTCACGTGTTTCGAATAGACGGACGTTCAAGTTATGTAGTTCAGCAGCTTCTTTGGATACCTTCACCTCTTTATCACAAGGGAGTTTATTTATCTTTACGAATATTCTGGCATCTTCCTCTGTTTTGAAGCTCTTGAGCCAAAAATCATCTGAATTTTTAACGACTACGGCATAGTCGGGCTGTATGAACGCACATCTACTATATGTCAGTTCTATGAAAACCGGACATCTTTTACGAATAAACCCATCAATCTCCAGTTCAATTGAATCTTCAGACCCGCATTCTTTACACGGCATGTTAACCTCTTTCACTAACTAATCTTTGATGCACTTCGGTTAGACTCATGCCTCGACCTTAGCAGAGTTAGCCTATGTCGTGTCTATTTCCAGCGCAAATTTGCCCGGTTCCCATGACAGCGGCGGATGACGCAGGACAATATGGATTAGCACAATTCACCATCGTCTTTCGCGCTCCACCGCCATGCCACGGTTGAACTTCTGGGGGCAACCCGCAAAAAGGACACTTCAATAACTCTTTCAAACGGACCCTCGGTTTCATCGCTTACCGTTGGTCACACGCGGAATCTTCAGTGCTTCGAGGGTACTGCGAACAACATGAAATGCTGCAGGGATATGGCACTCTTGCTCCTCTTCACGCTGTATCTTCTGGAGTATTTTGCGGGCCTCTTTCTCATTGGCACAATCTTCCCAGAGCTCCCCTGGATACGGGAGTCCGTCAAACTTGTGATAGATCGCCCACCTGAAGACCTTCCGCCCAAATGTGTTCTTTGCCATTTGATCCCTTCCCATTTATAGGGAAACTATTTTATAAAAGCCTACTCAAAGACTTGAGCAAACGGTTCCTAGATGAGACCACCAAACCCTCTTCAACCGTCACAGAGGCGTATATACCGTTACGTACACACTTCTGCGGAGATACATGCATCAAATTCAACTCCTCAACAGAAATCTTGAATATCGGACCCCAATCAGCTTTATAGGGATTCAAAGAACGCTCCTGTGTAGCCTTCCTAACCCTAGCCTGTTCCCTCGTTTTAAACACCCATAGATAAACCTTTACCCCAGCATCACTGTTATCAAGATCCAACATCGCCCATGCGTAAGATTTCATTCCTACAATATACCGGATGGTCTAATAGATTGGAAGAGAAAAATCTAATAGACTAAAAGGGAGTAGGTGTCTGGGGGGATCAGACAGATCACGAGAACGTAGTTTCTCCGGGCCATTCGTTGGGGTCCATCAGGTCCGCAACATCACACTGTAAAACAGCCGCGATCTTCGTCAATCTCGTCGTATCTTTCGCCGCCTCCGTTTTTTTGACGGCGAAACTCCACCAGATCGACGTAGCCTACGCGCAAAAGAACGAACCAAGAAACTACCATGACCATCAACCTCTACACGCGAAAGAGATACCTCATAATTACCTTTGTGACTTGGATCTAACCTGTCCGGCATAACAAAGGTATACACAAGAGTTTCCCTGTAATGATGCTCACCAGCCGCATCCTCGGGAGAATACCCCTCAACCTCACACCACACCTGAGAAGGATACGGCGCTAACCTGCTCTCTAATTTGTACCTACGAGTAGGCACGTTTTAGTTCCTGCTTCATCGAGAAAAGTTTCGTCTGAACTAGAGTCCAGACCAGCGCTTTTCTCTCCACAGGCTTGAAATCCCCTCAAGCCGAGGGTACGTGATTCAATTGCCTGATAGATTTTTACCTGCCAACTCGGACCTGTTAGCAGAACTGGCAAATCTAGTTTGTAAAAGAACGAGTGGATGGACTTGGTTTTCGTCTACCCGATAAAAAGCATAACAGAATTGGTGGTGATCATCAACCTCCTTTTTTGGTGTATTGCTCTCCGACCGGTAGGGGTTATACCAGCCTTTAGTACACCATCGCGATCCAAACGCTGAAGTGTATGTACGCTTCGCCTGAGCATTCTCGCAGCCTCTGATACGGTCAAAAATGTATCCACTCCACATACTCCAACACTTATTTGGGTATGAATCAGTATGCTAGGTCAGTTCTCCGACATTTATAAGTTGCCATGAAAAGATTATATCATGGTATCTAATAGATGGGAAGATAAAAATCTAATGGACAGGGACGACACATTATCCATATATCGACTAGTCAGGTCGTTTTACTGGTCTCTCTAAAACTTCGCTCAGTCATCTCAGTCTCAACGCGGTGTAGTTCTGTAGAAGCCTCGGTCATCACGCGGTGGAGCTTAGTCTTGGCCTCTCTTGTCGCACAGCCGAAATCAGCCCAAGCGGTTTCCCATACACGGCCGTACTTGATCCGTGCGGCAATCACCGCAATTTCATCATCGGTTAGCTTGCACATGTTAATACTCCTCGTCTCCGGGGTGCTTCGCATCGCCCCCATGCTCATCGCGCACATGCCCGCAATGACAATTCTGGTTCACGATGCCTCCAACCGCCGCAGCGCGCGCCGGACGTGGGTGAGGATATGCTTATTTTTGATGTAGTAGGCGACGGCGGCGGTGATGTAGTAGGCAGCCCAGGCGGCGTCCCTGGCGGCGGCCAACTCCTCCGCTGTAGCCAGCCCATCAGCGTACCGTCTCGACACAGCCACGGCCGCCCAACTGCGCTCATCGGGCTCGCGACCCGCAACGCGCTCAGCACGCAACACCCGAGTCGCGCACCAGCACGCGATCAGCCGCAGCTCACGCGCCGGTATAACCTCTTCGCGCAAGATCACCCGGAGCCGATCATTCGCGGGCACGTCCTTGAGTCCGCAGACCTCCAGCGGGGTCAGCGATCGCCGGCCGGCGAAGACATCCCTAACGCGCTCCTCCGTCCAGGGCGGGCAGGGGCGCCAAGACATTATTTGCTTCACGGTGATAAGACGGAGGCGTTTCATACCACAGCCTTAGCTTCACCATCTCTGGCGTAACCTGAGTTACGATTCCTGTCATCGTCGATAAGTCCACACACAAGAATCAACGTCGCACTGGCGAACGCCGCCCGAGTGGGGGCCATCGCACGGTCGAATTCGGACAGAGCATTAGCCGTAAATACGGCGTTGTCGAACTTTTTCTGAAGTACATCCGCCGCAAACAAAAACTCATCTTGGGCTGGTATAATTCCACGGTTGAACGCGCCCCGAGCGGACACCGGCAACAAACATTTGGACCAGGTCGCCCATTGCACATGACCGTCCGTGGGATCGGACGGCAGGGAAAAACCCTCTGGCCAACGGGCCTTCAACTTTTCGACCTCGGACACAGATGTGCTGTGTGTCGCTAGATATTCTGCCGTAAGCGTACGCAGCTTCACGCCTCAATCTCCTTTTGCTAGTTATGGCACCATCTTTTTTATGCACCCACCAGCGCGTCTCTTCACGGTTTCGACCACGATTTTTATTCTGTCTTTTGAAAGTCCGTAGTCCCGCGCCAGGGACGCAATAGACTCTCCCCCTCGATAGCGATCTCGAATGGCTTGAACTAATCGTAGCCGTCCATAGCCGAACAGTTGGTTGGCCATAGATTTCGGAACGACAGCTTCGTAAACTTCGCGCCTATGCATCGTGGCGCTTCCTCGTATCAAGAATTCGTTTCAAAATTTGTGTAGAGCAGCCACAATCTCTTGCCTCTGCTTTGATTTCTTGAATAATATCCGCAATAACATCCAAAATCGCCCCCTGAATGGCGTCGGCCACATCCTCTGGCGTTGGAAGTCCGCAAGACGGCTCGTGCATAATACCAACACCTATGTCGACTCCGCCACATGTACACTCTCGCGGAAGGTAGAATAATTTACGAGATCGTTCAATGGGGGTAAGCATGGCTAACGACTATGCCTATCCCGATCCCGATAACGAGACCGCATTTTAGAGAGTTCTTTCGATCCAAACCACTCGCGCATGGCCATCTCCCATCGCTCGCGCGGAGAATATGGGACATCTTTCCCACAGTACGGGCATCGCTGTTCATCATCCAAAATAGCCACGTCGCAGCAAGTCGTAAACAATGTGCTATTTGCACTGCTGCAAAACCGTACTCCGGCCATATTCGACTCCGACTCGGGTCACTCCCGTGAAATTGGACTAAGTCCTGTTGCAGTACTCACATGTCACCGTACTTGGTTCCCAGACAGACGTGGGTCCACTGACGTTGGTACCTAGAGCCCCAATCATCCCGCGATTGAACAGCCGACTAACACACCATGCACAATACTCGCGATTATCTATCGTCCTCCACCCGGCTAGCCCCGGTGCGATGTGTCCTGGCGGTGGGGCGTGCTGTAGTGCTGCGACTATATCGGCATGCGTCATGGGTTCCATCTGTCTATGCCTTTCTGCTCACATAGTATCAGATGTGGAAGAATCGTAAAGATTAAAAATTACATCATCTTCTTTCTTTTTGTGGTGGGCTCAACCATCGACGAATCCGCTTGCCGAAACATAAAATTCCTGATCCCAATCTTCACCATCGATACCCGAATAGTCCGAGAATTTCATTCGACCACAAATCCTTAGCCTTCCTTCCGTGTTTATCACAGCGCCTTTTTTTGCACTTTCAAAAGAAGCATTCCCGTGAATCGGATCAAAGATGTGTGGTGGATAAGTACTGGTCAACCAATTTTCCGCACCTGCGCAATTAATTGATTCCTCGATGGCACAAATGTCGCAAAGCCTGTCGGATAACTTGGGGATGGCGCACAGGGCGCAACCGGCAGACTCTGCTCCCGTATCAGATAGAGCAACACTGACGAGACTGACCACCCAGGGCCACTCGGGATCATCCTGTCTGAGGACATCAAACAGAATTGTCACATTATTGGAATAATCGTAGGACATTGCGCCCCTCTGTTGTCACCGACATCTACCGATTTTTTGGCCGACGAAACCACATAACATCGAAGTGACTAACTGTGATGAATTCCTACCCACGTCTCACATAAATTTTCTTGGGAGAAAGCGGCCTATCCAATTCCGCGGGTGGTTGGCGTCCCTGCTCTAAGAATGTGTTTATCAGGAATCTTTTTGCGTCCCTCCTCCACTGTCTAAAATGTTTTTGCTTATTCCCCTTTGCGCTTTTACGAAGAACCTTGTAGCACCCTTCGACGGTGAAAAACAGATCTTTTCCTAATATAAATCCGTGTCCTATCGGCTCATCGATGCACAAGTATTGACCGATGATCGGCGGCAATTTTTGTACTTGCTCTTCATCGTCAACCTCAATTATTGTCGGCTCATCTGAGTCCTGCCACCAAACCTCTCTGATGATCTTTTCATCTACAATTCTGATAAATTCCCATGTTGAGTCGTTATCAGTCTCTGCGCACCTAGCGTTTTCAATCTCTATAACACGAACGTTGACGGCAAAGTTACACCTCCTCGCCCCATCGTGTCTGGCAACTGGCCAATATAAGGTCATCCCTACATCCTCGGGTTCGAAAATATAGGGCACTAAAAAACCATCCGGGGATTTATACATTATTTACCGACTTTAAAAGGATTGCTATGGGTTTTATGTTGTTTTTTATTGCTCTACTCGGGTTCTTGCGTTACAAACTCAATGACTCGCAGGTTTTCAAGATCGAACGCGAACTCGGGCTCAATGAGCTTTGGATCTTTGCCGACGATCTTCTTCAGATACTCGATGAACTCTTCTGCCCCTGGGACATATCCATGCTTAGATTTGTATGCGAAAACGATGATATGGTCGTAGTAGTTACCATCTGTTCCTGGGACAAACGTACCAAACTTAATGGGCTTGCAATCGTGGGTAGTTTCTGCCAAGAGTCTATCACACTCATCGGCAATGGCGTAAAGTTTCATAGAATTGTATGTAAATCTAATGACCTTTTGTCTCGCCTTTTTATTTTTCTTCCGGTTCTATCAGTCTCATCCGAACGACCACCAAGAGCTTCGCCAAATCTCCTTCATAATCCGAGCTGTGCTCGCAGATGGTTCTCGCATTATGTCGTTCTATCTCAACAATCCATCCCCTTTTTTGACTCCACTGGATCGCGACTTCTTGCATGCTATCACGAGCATCGATGAGATCCAACCAATCGTTGAGGGCATTGGCCAGCCTGCTAGCTACTGCCCCCATGTGATGCTCCAATCGGAGCCCGGATACCAGGGCATGATCCTATCCACAGTGATGTGGCGTAAGCGCCTCACGCGCTTCATTTGCGCCCTACGAATCTCAGTGCTAACTCGCGCCACCTCTCTCGGATAGCCGTCATGCCGTTTGCGAACAACGTGGGAGAAGCAGTGCCCTGGTGCGCCTCTATAGTCAGGAGGTCTTGCGCCCACAACGTTTTGATGGTCGATGGATCGATGCACCACTCCTCGACGCATGGGTCGCAGAGCTGCGCATATACCGATGCGCTGATGCACATGCGAGTCGTCTGGCGCTTATAGGATTTACACCGCACGCACTGGTTCATCGGAACCCCAACGCTTCCATTCCAGTTAACCTTTTCGGGTTTATCTTCGCTGCTCATATCGAACTCCTTGTTCTATTTGTGCTCTATTACCCCGCAAATGGTTCGATCAAGATTTCAGGTGATGGTAATTTCATCTAGCCGCATCGCGTTTATCCATTTGTGTTGAAGACATGCGACGCTCTATCTCTCGTATTCGATTAGATGGTAATTTGCGCATCGAAATTAATATTTACTTATCATACCAGAGTTTTCTATGTCCCGGCGTTGTTCTGGCCATCCACACCAGCATGATCCTGTAGTTTTTTCAGTCCATGTATGACCATTTGAGCACTGATATGTCTGTGTTCTAATATTTGAATCGTGGTCGTGATAATTGCCATACTCATCGTAGAAAGGCGGACAGTACGCCAAAGTAATGGAGCCTTGTCCCGTTTGGACAATGCTTTTTTCACCCATTTCTTTACATTGTTGGCAAATCACTACATTATTCTCCGTTTTTGTGCCCGTGGGGTAATTTTGCGCATCGATGCAGATGGTAACACAAAAAGATAGAAAGGGAAGAAAAAATGTTTCTTATTGGTTATGTGAGTTTTTAGCCCCCGCCAGATTTTGTCGGCGCTCAAAGGTATGTCGTATCACTCTGCCTTGGTGACTTCTCTACGTGAACATCGACAGACTATCAGTATCACTATCGTAATGAACGCCGCAGCGAATCAGCATCAGAATGTCTTCTTCCGTAGCCAGTTTAGTCAGCTTTTCACAATCAATACCTAGAAAAATCATGCCGTGGTCGGCAGCACAAACCATGTCCCGACCATCGTTCGGAAGCAGTTTGTCCAGCAGCAGAAAGGCGCATAGGTCCGGCCGTGAGGACAGCTTGTCCTCTACACGATCGAACCCCATGTAATCATTGTTGTACTTCTCGAAGGTCTCGGCTAGGTCAATCATCGTACTCCACTTTGTCGAGCGGATCATACTCCCATCTTCCCATAATTTAACCTCGCTCTTCTATTTACAAGCCGTAGACCTCAGCCGGTGGCGGGTTACCCGCCTACTGCTACCAGATAGAATAGTGTGGCCGACCCGACTATGCCAGTAACAACTATGACCCACAGAAATGACTCGGTATATTTAAAGTGCTCTCGTAAACGTCGGCAATAGTCCTTGTCCGACTCTTCTGGTTTTTGCATTGGTGGTATTGATGCGCTCATCGGCACTAATCTCTTTCTACGTAGTAGTCTTCGGGGTTTCAAAATTTCGTGAGTAACCCGAACGACCTAGGAATCTTTATTGTCGTAGTCCTTATGGGTGAACACTTTGTGAACCCCATCTTTAAATGGCCGCAACTAAATCGCATGTTTCATTTCTTGATCATCCTAAGACAAGAACTTCTTGTAGTTTTTGTATAACTTATTGCAGATATGGCATCAATTAACTTATCGAGTTCTTTTTGGGATGTGATGTTTATATACCCGTCGTAATCATTTTCCAATGCAGAAACGTAATGGTCTTTTTCTGGGTCTCTATCGTAAATCCTCTTGCAAATCTCAATCGACGCACAAGATCCTTTTGTTTTCGGGTGGTAGAGTAGGCAGCTATCCGCATCTTTGGCAAGGATGATGGCTGGAACAAGGGCACCAACTTCGTCATCGCCAAAAGCTCCGGTGACCTTATACAAGACAGGTTTTTGGGGGTGTGTTTTATCTTTGATGTCATCTTTCATGTCAAATCTCCTACGCATCCCAATCGATGTCTACGTACCCCAAGAAAATAATTTCACACAAAATGTCCCAGAATTCTCGGGTTATTTGCATTCCAGAGGCGCCGCCATCCATGTACCCAGCTTCGCGCCACTTTTGTAGAATCTCTCTCTCCTCTTGATTGATCTTTCTCAGATCAATTTTTTGCTCGTTGCACATTACATATTGTGCATAGGCCATCAAGCGAAGCTCTGCGGTGTCTATTTCTCGGTCCATGAGTTCTTTTGACTTAGTTTTTATTCTTTCTGTGAGCATACCACGTTTTTGCTTCTGGTCTACTTGTAGATGTTTGTTTGACATATCTCACTTCTCCTCAGAGCTCAAACCACACTCTAGCCCGTCCGTATGGCGATGTTTCCATTCGACACGAGCGCCATCCCGTAACATCGACAAGAATGTCTCCGTGTTCAAAAAGATATCGCCACATCAACCACCAAAGGGACTTCAATGGTTGATAGTTCCAGATGCTCATATCTCAATATACCTTATCTTCCGGTAACTATTTCTGCGCATTGACGATCTACCCAACTACACGAACACGGGGTGCCCAGTCTCGGATCAAGTCGCATAGATTGTTGGTAACTCTTTGTGTGTACTCGAATGTCCTGTACACCTGGTCTACAGAGTGATGCTCGTTGTAGGGGCATAGATCCCAAGCGTGTCCGCAGTCGAATCCGAGAATCCAGTGGCCTTTGAACGGCCCCCTTACGGCCGGGGCTGATAACGTGATCCCTCCATGACAGGGTAGAAACAGATCCTGTGTGGCAAGTTCCGGTGTGTTGGAATCTGCGGCCCTCTTAATATGTCCGCCGCAGTTAATATCCCAGACGACTATTTTGTACATACGAAGTCCCGCCCACAACAGAAGCGGGAGCAGTAAAAACACAATCTTAGCTTTCTTCATTTCTTGAATCTCCCTACGGTGATTTTGCGCATCGACATAAATTATTTTTGCATCATGACCTACTATATATCAGATCAATTACTTGTCGGTTTCTACCCCGTTTTTTCTCCAATAGCCACCCCTTTGAGGAATATAAAGTAACCCAGCGTCATACTTGCGTTGATCAAAATAGAAAGTTAAAGACACAAGGCCAAGAATAGTAATTACTATGCCGCAAACAATAATGATCGCACATTTTACCTCGTCATGTGGGTTCATTTTATTCTACTCCAGTGTTCGTGTCAGCTTTATGCCCCGTAAGGAAGAGAGCATTGTGCCGCGTCAAGTTAGAGTCCAGCGTGTCTATGTTCGGGTCTTGTTCTCTGAGCCATCTCTCCGGAGATTTTCCGGTGTGTACCACGAATTCAAACAGGGTTTGGAGGTAGCGAAGATCACTAACCAACACCCGATATTCGCGAATTAAATCAAATTCTTTTGCCGTATCCATAACAGGCGGATACGTTTCATTGACTGGCTCGTACGTGGCCTCGAAAATGTCGGGCGCGTATTGGTAAAGTTCCCCCTTTACGCCCCTGATTATCCAGTCGCCCCAAGATACCATGTGCTCGCTTTCGAGAGTTTGAATCGACAGCGTGCCATCTGGCGTCCCCGCGACGGTCGGGTACACCGCTCCCGGTTCTCTGGGATCCAGATTCCACGCACGATTTAACCACTCGGGCCAATCCACATTGTCACAGCGCCGCTGCTGCGTCATCTGAAACGCCTCTACGACTACGGGTTTCGTGCGGAATTGATTGCTCACGCCTCGTCCTACCCCCCTTCTCGAAGCGTGCTCACGAAATATTTGTCAACGGTAATTTTGCGCATCGACTGTATTATTATTCTTCTTCTCCTAGTGTACGGTCTCTTTCTTCTTCCAGCATTTGCTGTTTGATTGGGTCGTTACCGATGTATCGGCGGATGAGAATTTCTGAGGCGTCTGTAGTTTTCTTTTCTTGCTTCATATTCATACTCCTGAACAGATTGTAAGCCTAAGCCACGAAATGTCAAGAAGCACTCCCCAACCCCCCATCACATTCTCGTATGCAGTTCCTGCATTCCCATAACTATTTGCTTTTCAAGCACTTATCTAATACCA
>Ga0209542_10006970_pt1 | contig 21732 bp, 24 predicted proteins | sample RifCSPhighO2_01_FD_184028 | JGI IMG/M metagenome (GOLD analysis project Ga0209542, IMG submission 184028) | Soil microbial communities from Rifle, Colorado - Rifle CSP2_plank highO2_0.1 (SPAdes) (version 2) | ecosystem: Environmental > Terrestrial > Deep subsurface > Rock core/Sediment ... | reverse complement strand
GATATCGTGGCTGTGGTGAACCAATACTATAAGAACCGATACCTCGACTCACCGCCCTATCAACCGAATACTCCCAACCCCAGCTACAACATCAACACCGACCGCGGCGTGGCGGCCGACGGACAGAACGGGCCGAACCCGTGGAACTTGGGTCCGCCGGACGGCCGGCAGGATATCGTTGACATCATAAATGCGGTGGATCAGTACTACCACGACTGCACAGCTACAGGCGGCGCCGAAAGTGCAGGAATAAGCACTGTATCAACACAGATAACAACAGAAGCTCCAAAAATATGCCCTGATGTAAACAGAGATAAAGTGATAAATGAAACTGATGCCTCGTTGGTCTTGGATACTTCCCTGAAGAAGGCAACTTGTCCTATCTGCGACCTAAATAATGATACGAAAGTGGACGGCAAGGATGTTATGATAAGCTTAGGGACAATCGGCAAGAATGTCTCGCAATATCCTATGTGCACCTATCCAAAATACTGCCCTGATATTAACAAGGACAAAATGATAAACAAAACAGACGTTTCGATAGTCCAGAAGAATTACTACAAAACAAACTGCCCGCCTTATGACTGTGATTTAGATGACGATTATAGGATAACAATTACTGACATATTGATGACCAGCAAAGCGATAGGAAAAAGCATCTGGGAGTTTCCAGTGTGCAAGAAGTAGATTTCTTAACTTGATGTATGATTGAACCTCTTTTATTCTAAAGTTTCACTAAAAACTATGGAGTAATGTCAAAGAAAGAGGTTAATCTTGGTATGACGAATGCTAAGAAGAAATAGTTAATACAACATATTGAACAGTTTTCTATAATGAATTGTATTCTTTTATTTTTCTCTTCGCGGAATTAAGATGACTCGATGTTTTCTGCATTTTTACTACGTATTCATCTGCATCCAGTTCTTCCTTATTGTTGTCGTGATGAAATCCTACTAAAATAGACAAAGGTGAGAATATTTTAAGAATGTGCGAAGAGAATTTTACTGCAGATGATCTTTGTTTTATATGGGCTAATTCATGGAGTAAAACAGCTTCTCTTTCTTTTTTGCTGGTTATTTCTAGAAGTCCTGTTGACAAGAATATCGCAGACTTAATACTGCGGTATGAAAAGGCTACAGGCCTTGATTTGTCTACAGCGTAAACAACCGGTTTCTTAATATTCAGAATTCTTGAATATTTATTTACAAAACTGCTGATTTCTTTGTCCCTTATCCTGCTTTTTCTGTTGGTGAGTGTAAAATAGGCAGGAACGAATATAAATCCTCCCAGTGTACTTACAATAAGAGTTGTAGGCAATGCGTGCATTATCAAAGAAGGAATGTTATTGCTGCAACTGGAGCAAAAGACGCCGCAAGCAGATTGTGTTGATAGAAAAATAAAAGGAAAGAATAATGCACTAAGGTGCAAATAAATCAAACCAATCTTTGATTTTGTTGAAAATCTTTCTTTCTTTATTAAAAGCAGGGAAAATACTGCGATAATTACGGAAATAATTACAACACTCATCTTATCAGGCGTTACTAAGTCAACTGCCTGAAAACAAGATGGGCTGCTGTATAAAGGTGTCATTTCTTCCTCCTCGAGAATTTTTCATTAAAATAATTGACAGCGACAGAACCAAAATTATCTATAAGCCTATTGACGGAATCTTCTACTATTGACCTTTCCAATTCAGACCTGTCTTTTGTTGCAGAATAACTGTACCTGTATCCTCCCCTGCAGGATTTCATCTTTCTGGCAACTAATTTTTTCTTATGAAGCCTGTCTAATGCAACAGCTACACTGGTAAGAGCAATGCCTTTCTTTTTGACCTTGTTGTGGATGTGCCGCACATGCATTTCCTTGGTGTCTTTCCATAATATGGTAAGCACATCTGACTCTAAAGGGGATAAAAGTGATTTAAGTCCCTTCTTGGTCAGGCGGACGTCCTTTTTCATATGGTAATAATAGACTTGATTTCTTAAATATCTTTCTAAGCATTGCAAAAAGTGCAAAACTTTTTTGGAACAACATATATTTAAATATGTTTTGACAATAGATAAGTAAGCTTTTCATTCACTGAAAAGCATGGTGAAAAAATGACAGAAACGATAACAATAAAGAAATCAACTTACAAAACATTGATTGCAGTTCTTGTTATAGCTTTGATGGGAGTTTCGTTTGTCGGTGGTTATATAATTGGAGGATCTGGAAATACTGTAACAGGCGCAGCAGTGCAGCAGCCAACAGCACAGCAACCTACACAACCTTCTCAACCATCACAGCCAAGCCAGCCTAGTGCACCTACACCTACAGTTCAGGTTTCGGCAGACGATGACCCGGTGAAAGGCGATGCTAACGCTCCTGTAGAGATAATAGAATTCTCTGATTTCCAGTGTCCATTCTGCGGCAGATGGTATTCAGACACATTACCGCAACTGCAAAAGGAATATATAGACACAGGAAAAGCAAAACTTGTTTACAGGGATTTCCCATTATCAAGCATACATCCTCAAGCAACTCCAGCAGCTGAAGCAGCTGAATGCGCTAAAGAGCAGGAAAAATTCTGGGAATTCCATGACAAGATATTCCAAAATCAGGCTGCTATGAATGACGCTTCATACAAGCAGTGGGCAAAGGATTTGGGATTGAACACACAGCAATTCAATGATTGTGTTGATAACAGGAAGTACAAGAGCGAAGTAGAAAAGGACTTCCAAGACGGCGCAAATGCTGGCGTAGGAGGGACACCTTCATTCTACATTAACGGAGTAGAACTAGTTGGTGCACAACCATTCTCTGCCTTCAAGGGTATAATTGACCAGCAGCTTGCATAAGTTTGATTTTATTTTATTTTTAATTTTAATCATTTAATCGAAGAAAGGTAAGATGATGAAAATGTCATCTTTGGATGACTTTTCAATATTGAGGCGTTGAAATGAAATGCATAGAAACGATGAGCATTTCTTTTCAGTTTTGAGGAGCTGAAAATGAAAATCATAGATGTCATGAAGATGAAAAAATATATTGCATTAGCGATAATTTCATCTGTAGTTATGTCAATGATTTATGTTTATACACAGGTTCTTGGAAATCTTCATAATGTTGACCTGTGGCTGACAATAATACCTTGGTACAATGCTATACTTTTTACAATATTTTCTATTCTTTTTGGGATAACATTTGCTTACCAAGTCTATCTATGGAAGCAACCTAAAGTCTGTTCTGCAGGTACAAAGGCAAAAGCTGCTGGCACAGGCTCGATAGGTACCTTGGGGACATTTCTTGTTGCGCAGTGTCCTGCGTGTGCTTCTATAAGTGCATTATTCCTGCCTATAAGTGCTATAACTATACTTACGCAGTTCAGCTGGCTGATAAACCTTGCCAGCATCGGATTATTGTTATTCACGCTTAGATATCTCGGGGCTTTTAAGAAAACTGAAACACAATTAATAACAAGGAGATAATATGATTGGTAAAATATATTTATTGTCTTTTGTTTCAGTAATTGCTGTTTTGATTGTTTCTGGCTGCACCTCACAAGCAACTGCTAACGTTGCTGCAAAGGAAGAACTTTATTCTCAATTACCAGCATCAAACATCCAGGAAATAAATTTAAGAGCTGAACCTGTAGGCTACAATCCAGATTACATAGTTGTCAAGAAGGGTATTCCGGTAAAAATAAATGTTCAAGCAGATGCTAATGCAGGCTGCACAAGAAGCATTGTTTTTCCTGACTTTGGAATAAACAAAGTTATTCCCCGTGGTGGCAGCGATGTCATAGAATTCACGCCAACAAAAGCAGGAACATACCAGTTCCGCTGTTCGATGAACATGGCAAGAGGAACGCTGGTTGTGACAGATCGCTAATTCTGTTTCATTATGATTTTTATCTTTTCTTTTCCTATTATGTGTGAGGTGTTGACATGAAACTGAACAATATAGACTTAGAGAAATCGTCCAGATTTATTGAAGAAGTTAAAACTGACAAGAGTAAGGCGATAAAAATAAAGCGTGTAGAAGGTGTGTGGAACCTTTCAGGTGCACAGTTCAAATCATCGCTGGAACATGCCACAGGAAAAACAGTAGTAGAAGCTGATGGTCCGCCTTTCATGGGAGGTTCAGGATCGAAGCCCGACCCTGTTCAATACTGCTTATTTGGTTTGGCTGCGTGCTTTGCGCAAACTTTTGCATCTATAGCCGCTGAAAGAGGTATTGAACTAAAACAATTGAAAGTAACAGCAGAAAATCATATAAACTTATCAAAATCTTTAGGATTAAGTGATGAACCAATAACTCAGAAGGTAAAACTTTCAGTAGTAGCCTCTGGTGAAGGGGATTTGAAAGAAGTTGCAAATCTTTCGAAGGAAAGATGTCCTGGAATTTACTGTCTTACAAATCCAATAAAGCTTGAGTTGGAAGAAAAGTTTGAAAACTAATGAATTATAAAGAAAAACAAAAATAACTTATCCCTGAACTATTACCTTGCCGAACAAACTTGGATTCTTGTGATCGTGGTAATTCCATTCACCGACCTGGTTAAATGTAAAGGAATAGGTTTCTTCGGGCCCTAATTCCCTGCACGCATCGAATATATTTGGTTCTTCTGCAGTGCCGCATTTTTGTATATCTGACCCAGGATAAATTTTGTGTGTTGGGTGCATAGCTGAAGCCGGCCAGTGAGGCGCTGTATCCAAGTTGACCCATGTTACTGTATCGCCTTTGTTTATGGTTACTGTCTGCGGATTGAATCCGGTAGAAGCTATTTCTACTATGACTTCCTGACCACCGATAGGTTCAGTAGTTTGTGTGGTGCCTGGAGTGGTAGTTTCTGTTGTTGTTTCAACTGTTGCAGGCTGTCCTTCTGTTGTAGTTGGTGTTGTTGTCTGTGCAGTTGTAGTTGTTTGTTGCGTGCATCCAGCAACGAGCAAGGCTGCTAATAAAACAAATGCTATTGCGATTTTCATAACATTTACCTGAAACAGAATACTTAAAAAACTACAATATTGTGGTTTTATATTTATCTGCTAAATGAAATCCATGAAAATAAGAACTCCTCTGTTATTTGCAATTGCGGCGTTATTTGTAGTGGTTATTCTTTACTTTGCTCTAGGATTAAACAAACCAAAATCTGAGGATATGAATGGTGTTATAAGACAGGGAAGTTACGCAGATTATCAGTTTGTTTTTCAGTCTGGGGGTACTAACAATACGCCTGTTTATGGTACATATAGATGGGAAGTTATCACAATGAATGATGATATAGCAACTATTGCTGAACAGACAGAAATTTCTTTCAAAGTGTATAATTATACAAGTTATCTAAATTATAGTACAGGAGTGATAACACGAGAAAGGGCTACTGCTAATGGTACAGTACAGGAACCATTGTGCTTCATGATGGTAAATCCAGAAAGTATATCTGATTGCGTATACTATTCACCACTCCAAATACAAGGTGACGAGAACGTGGATGGTAGAACTGCTGTTAAAGTTGTTCCTCAAAATTCAATAGGAGAATATATGATCTTTGACAAGCGTACAGGAATAATGCTAAGGGCAATATACGGCATAAATCAGAGCGCATCCCTATACAAACTTACGAAGACAAATATATTTGATTTCACATCTTAAACTTTTTCATCAGCAAGGAATTACCTACTACTGTCACAGACGAAAATGCCATTGCAAACGCTGCAAGAACTGGATCTAATAGTAATCCAAAAAATGGATATAATAATCCAGCAGCTACAGGAATTAAAGCGACATTATATGCAAAAGCCCAGAATAAATTCTGTTTTATTTTTTTCAAAGTATACCTGGAAAGTTTTATTGAATTTATAACATCTCTTAGATCATTCTTAACAAGAACTATTGATCCTGTTTCTAAGGCAATGTCTGTTCCTGATCCGATGGCTATTCCCAAATCAGACTGGGCTAATGCTGGCGCGTCATTTATTCCGTCGCCTACCATAGCTACAATCTTTCCTTTCTTCTGCAGCTGTTTTATCTTCTCAGCCTTCTGCTCGGGAAGAACATCTGCGATAACATTATCAATTCCTATCTGCCCTGCTATGGCTTTGGCTGTGCGTTCATTATCACCAGTTATCATCAGAACTTCTATTTTCATTTTATGCAGTTCATCTATTGCTTCCTTGCTGCTTTCTTTAATTGTATCTGCAACGGCAATTATTCCTATAAGTTCTTTGTTTACAGCAAGCAGCATTGCAGTCTTTCCTTCTTCTTCCAGTTTCTGCAGATTTTTCTCCGTGTCATTGCCTAACTTAATCCTATTGCTATGCATCAACTTTCTATTCCCAAAAAATATTTTCTTCCCCTTATAGTTTCCTACAACACCTTTTCCCGGAACAGCAGAGAATTTATTTGCCTCTGGTATTTTCAGCTTCATTTCTTTTGCTTTGTTAATTATTGCATCTGACAGTGTATGTTCGGATTTCTTTTCTATTATAGATGCATAATAAATGACATCTTTTTCCTTGAATTTTTTATTAAGAGAAATTATATCAGTTACTTCAGGTTTGCCTTTTGTCAATGTTCCTGTTTTGTCAAAGACGACTGTATTTATTTTATATGCTGTTTCCAAAGCTTCTCCGCCTTTGATAAGGATTCCATGTTCAGCGCCCTTGCCAGTACCAATCATTATGGCTGTAGGCGTGGCTAAGCCTAATGCGCAAGGGCATGCTATGATAAGGACTGCAATGAAGATTGTGAACGCGAATGTGAATCCAATAGTTGTATACCAAATCCCAAAAGCAGCTAATGCGATAAGTATAACTGCAGGCACAAAGTAAGCCGAAACCTTGTCAGCTAATTTCTGTATTGGAGCTTTAGAACCTTGTGCTTCTTCAACAAGTTTTACTATCTGCGCAAGCATTGTATCGCTGCCTATTTTTGTTGCTTTGAATTTCAAATGCCCATGTTTGTTTATTGTAGCACCTATAACCTGATCGCCCTTCTTTTTTTCAACAGGAATGCTTTCTCCTGTTACCATTGATTCATCAACAGCAGAGTAACCATCAATAATAATTCCATCAACCGGTATTTTTTCTCCTGGTTTGACAAGAACTATATCTCCTACCATCACATCCTCTACTGCAACTGTCAGCTCTTTTCCTTTCCTTATTATTCTGGCAGTCTTAGCCTGCAATCCTATCAATTTTTTTATTGCTTCATTTGTCTTGCCCTTAGCTATAGCCTCAAAATATCTGCCCAATAAAATTAAGGTTATAATTATTGCTGCAGTATCAAAATACATTGCCTGACCCAACGATGGAGAAAAAATAACAATAACACTGTAGAAATAAGCAGCAGATGTGCCTACAGCTATCAGAGTATTCATGTCAGCTGTCTTGTTCCTTGTGGCTGCGAAAAAGCCTTTATAGAACCTCCATCCCACCCAGAACTGAACAGGCGTGGCTAAAATTAAAAGCAAATAAGGATTTGACAAAAATTCAGGTGCAATGAAAAACCATTCAGGAAAGCTTCCTATAAAAATTATCGTGCTCAGAATTGCGCCTACAATAATCATGTTCCTCATTTGAAGAATTTCTTTTCTTCTGTGTTCCTCAACAACATCTTCCTCTGTTGCCTCATACCCTGCTTTCTTTATTACGTCCTTTACTTTACTTACAGTAATGACAGAAGGATCAAAATCTATAGTTGCTTTTTCAGAAGCAGTATCCAAAGAAAAATTATTTATTCCCTTTGAATTTTTCAGTGCTTTATCCACTATCATCGCACAGTGAGGCGAATCCATTCCCAGAACTTTTAGTACGACTTTGTTCTTGCTCTCTTCTATTGCCTTGTAGCCTGTTTTGTTGATGGCATTAACCAGATTTTCTTTATTTGTCTTAGAAGTATCATAGTCAATTATTGCTTTCTCGTTGGCAAAATTAACTGTTGCATTCATGATGCCTTTTGTTTTCTTGAGTTTATTCTCTATTTTAACAGCACAGCTGGCACAGTGCATTCCCTGTATCCCTATGATTGCTTTTTCTTTTTTCATTTCAGATCACTAAATCACGATTTTCTTTCTTAACAGATTTTCCTTTTCGCCGTCGCTGGATTTTTCCAGAATTATACCGAATCTTTTCATGCATTCTGCGCAGCAGAAAACGAAATCGTGACTTTTTGAGGCATGTTCTTCTTTAGTTTTCATTCCGCATAGTTTGCATCTTACTGATTCATTCGATACCCTTTCTTTTCCACATACTAGACATGTTTCCATATTCACTCCCTGACCGCATGCTTGATTATTTCCAGATTGCAGGAATTGTGCTTTTTGCACCATTGATAACATTTTCCTGCCCATGATTTCTCCTTATATTTCATGCCACAAGCCTCGCACCTGTATAGTTTCATAGTTATCTTAACAGCAATGGCATCCTTCTTCCTTTTCCTCTTTTTTCTTTTTCTTCTCCTTCATTTTTCTCCCCCTTTACAGCATACTTTACATATGTAAAGTTTTTCCTTTTTGATAATTCCAATCCTCTTAACAACAGCTATCTTTTTCCTTTTTTTTCTCCTTTTTCTTCATTTCTCTCACCTCATAAGTTTTTTTGCATACTTCTGTTTCATCACAATCATTAATTATTGCATCCTGTCATCATCCTTCCCATGATAATATGCATCTGCGTTTCATTCTTTGACTGTTCATCCATCTGTTCATGCAATTCTTTGCTCATCATTTGATCCATGATGTCCTCGCCTATTTTTTCAAAATTTGTTTCTGACAAAGAATTGCAGTCAACACTTCTTGAATTTCCTGCCATCATTCTCATCATAGGCATCATGTAGGAATTTGGATAACTTACCCTGGAATATGTGGCATAGCTGAATAATCCTATCAGTATGAGTGCTGTTATAAATCCGAGTATAAAATATATGACCGGTTTATTGTTATCCTTTATTTTTCTTGGCATACTCACCACTGTTATATCGTGGTAACATAATTATTTAAATATATATCATTATAAGATATATCATATTTTGAGTGATAATTGTATGAAAAAGGAAGAAAATTTTCTGACGAACATGACAAAATTCTGCATATTGGCAATGCTTCGAGAAAAAGAAAGACACGGATATGAAATAATAGAAGAACTTGGAAAAAGGGTTGGAAAAAAGCCCAGTGCTGGCCAGATATATCCTTTGTTAAGAAAGATGCAAAAATTAGGATATGCGACTGTCTCTTCTCAAAATGTAGGCAAGAAGAAAAGGAAGGTATACAAACTGACAGCAGACGGAAAGAAATTCTCAACTGGTTTATTGAATAAATTTTCAGATATAATGGACGCTGCAATAAAGCAGAAAGTTAAAAAATGTGCTCATTGCAGATGTGAAATATATAGCGGGGGATATAAGGAAAGGGTTTCAGGAAAGATGATGAATTTTTGCTGTACCAGCTGCGCAAAAGCATTTTAAGGAACAGTATGTATTTAAGAGTGTTTCGTAAAATTAATATTAAGCTTTTCATACAATGAAAGACTTGGATTGTTATGACAGAAGAAGACGTCGTAAAGATAATTAAAATGCACCTGATTCTTATAGTTACCGGACTGGTTGCTTTGCTTGTGGTTTTCATAGGTAATTTATATGTCTTTAATATTTTTTCATTAATGAATCCTTTTGCTATAGCAACATTACTTTCTTTAGGTATACTAGTACCGGCGGCTTACTTTGCATACCAGAACAGCAAGAATATGAGCGAGATGCACTGCATGATGAACGGCATGGCATTCAGTATGATGGCGAGCTTTGCTATAGGCATACTAATTGCATTGCCAACAGGCGATTTTGTTTTAGGGATTATTGCAGGAACTGTCTCTGGTCTTCTTCTAGGAATACCTGTAGCCAGCAAGGGGTTAGCCAGAATGGAAGGCATAATGGCTGCGCCCATGGGAGGGTCAATGGGGGCTATGCTCGGAGTGATGATAAGATTTTACAATGTCCAATTATTCATGCAGTTTTTCTTTGTCGTTCTTGTTTTTATCATGTACGAAATGACAAGAATGAATTCAAGCCACTGTAAATGTGCTATTCCAGGAACTTTAAAATATTTTGCAATAATTATCGGTATTGTAGCAATTCTATCTACTTTTGTTTTAGCTTATAGCATCGATAATACTGGAGGCGGAATTATTTTTGGCTCTAAACCAAATTCTGCTGACCCGGCAACACCGCAAATTAATGGTGCTATCCAGGAAATAAATTTAAGAGCTGAATCTTTAGGCTACAATCCAGATTACATAGTTGTCAAGAAAGGCATACCTGTAAAAATAAATCTTGCTGCTTCTCAGGATGCAGGCTGCACAAGAAGCATTGTTTTTCCTGACTTTGGAATAAACAAAGTTATTCCCCGCGGAGGCAGCGATGTCATAGAATTCACGCCAACAAAAGCAGGAACATACCAGTTCCGCTGTTCGATGAACATGGCAAGAGGGACGCTGGTTGTGCAGTGATTTGATGCGCGATACAATAGAAGTTATAAAAACAATTCTTAAAGAAAAAAATTATCTGAAAAAAATCATTTTCTCTTTTATAATTATGCTTATAGCTTCAGCATTCCTTATGACATTTATCAGCTTGCCTGGATTATTGCAAGGAGAACTTCTTTTTGCTCCTGAAATAACATTGCGGAATGCACTTTTTCTTGTTACTTTTTCTTTTCTTGTTTCTTTAGCTGTTGTGCTAAACGTTTACAAATATAATGAAATGAAAAAATTCAGCATCGGTAAAGAAGGCGTAGGTTTTTTTGGATTCTTTTTTGGATTATTTACAAGCGCGTGTGCTGTATGCTATCCGCTGATCCTTACAGCCTTAGGTATCCCTACGATAATGCTGCTTCTGCCTTTTGGCGGAATAGAATTTCAGGTATTGAGCATCGTTTTTCTTGTTTTATCTGTATATTTAGTCATCAGGAGCATAATCAAAGGAAATCTGTGCAGGATAAAGAAATAAATTTAAGATGCTACTTCCAAATATTCTATGAGATTCTATGGTTAAGGCAAAGCATTACAAGCTAAAGCGATCACTAAGCTTGTTTGAGGCAACACTATATGGCGTAGGTATAATTCTGGGTGCCGGAATTTATGTTCTTCTTGGTGCAGGAGCTGGAATTGCTGGGAACGCAATATGGATTTCATTTATCATAGCTGCAATAATAGCAGGGTTTACTGGTTTAAGTTATGCTGAATTATCGTCAAGACATCCTAAGAACGCTGCTGAATATGTTTATGTTCAAAAGGCTTTCAAGAATCGTAATCTTTCTTTTGCCGTTGAATGGATAATGCTCTTTGCAATAATCATAAGCGGTGCGACTGTAGCATTAGGATTTGCTGGTTATTTCTCTTATCTTTTTGGAGGCTCACCAATAATCATAGCGTCTGTTCTGATAGTTATTCTTTCCTTGATAAACTACAGAGGAATAAAAGAATCTTCTAGATTTAACATAATTTCTACTTTGATAGAAATATCAGGACTCCTAATTGTAATAATTATTGGAATATTTTTTATAGGGAAAGGCAATATAGATTATTTCTATTCTCCCCAGGGAACCATAGGAATTCTGTCAGCTACGACTTTGATATTCTTTGCTTATATTGGTTTTGAAGGGATTGTAAATATATCGGAAGAAACAAAGAATGCAAAAAATGTAATGCCTAAAGCGTTGATACTTTCATTGATCATATCTACAATTCTTTACATACTTGTTTCAATCTCAGCAGTAAGCATTGTTGGATGGGAAACTCTTGCAAATTCCAAAGCCCCTGTCACAGACGTTGTTTCGACAGCTATACAAAATTCTCAGTTAGTTATATCCATCATAGCACTTTTTGCAACAGCTAACACAACGTTGATTATATTCATAGTATGCTCAAGAATTCTTTATGGACTTTCGGATAACCATTCACTACCAAAGCAACTAAAGAAAATAGGAAGAACCGGGACACCTTATGTTGCAGTATTCCTTGTGATGGTTTTGGGGATTCTTTCGTTGTTTATAGGAGGAATAGAAGCAATAGCTTTGTTGACTAATGTTGGAATATTCACTGTATATATTTTTGTCAATCTTTCGCTGATAATGATAAGATACACTGAAAATAAATCAGGTAAAAAAACAAAGGTACTTTTCAAAGCACCATTAAATATAGGTTGGATGCCTCTAACTGCATTACTTGGATTAATAATAACGGCTTTAATGATGGTTTATTTCCAGAGTGAGCTAATAGTTTATGAAATTGCCATAGCAATTGTAGGTTTGTTGGTTTACAAGTTGGTGAACAGATGATATTATGTTTTTAATCTCTTTTCCTTCAATAAATAAGAAGGCGAAAAAATGATCATCTTAAATTTCAAAACATATGAATCTGGTACAGGTCAGAATGCAGTAACTATGGCAAAGATATGCGAAGAAGTGGCAAAAGAATCAGGAGTTAAAATAATACCTGCTGTACAAGCACTGAATATTGAAAAAGTCGCTGCTGTGGTGAAAATACAAGTATTCGCACAGCACGTCGATGCAATAGAATACGGTGCTAATACAGGAAAAATACTTCCTGTGGAAATAAAAGCGGCAGGTGCAAAGGGAAGTTTGCTAAATCATTCTGAAAACACAATAATGGCAAAAGAAATTCTTACAGGTATTGATATCCTAAAGAAGTTGGATATGACGAGCATTGTCTGTACTAAGAGTCCTTCTGAATCTGCTATGGTTGCCAAGTTTGGACCTGATTATATTGCTGTAGAACCTCCTGAACTTATTGGATCAGGAAGGAGTGTTACGAAAGCAAAACCACAGGTAATAACAAAAACGATAGAACAGGTTTTGAAAATAGACAAGATACCTGTTCTGTGCGGTGCTGGCATTGTCAACGGCGAAGATGTGAAGAAGGCGTTAGAATTAGGTGCTGAAGGAATTCTTATCGCTTCAGCGGTCATGAAAGCGGATAATCCAAAAGACGTATTGATGGATTTATGCACTGGATTTGATTGAGCCTTTCTCTTTTGTAAAAGAGAAACCCTCGGGAAAGAGAAAACTTTTGAAAGGAAAATCCTTGGAGAAATCTGCAAAGAGCAAAGCTCTTTGAGATGCCAGAAAGATGAAATCTTTCTGAGCAAGAAAAACAAGTAAAAATGTTGGGAATAGATATGATAGAACCATACGCGGCAAGAAGTCATGCAAAAATGAAAGAAGTATTAATGAATCCTAAAGCAAGGGGGCCAAAAATTCATTATTATATGATAAGAGGCGGGAAGAAAAAGAAAAACATAACAATCTGGGAATCAGGCAAAATAGGTAATGAATACATCAAAACGTACGGACATTATCATATTGGAAAGCTGGACGAAACTTACTGGATATTGCAGGGAGAAGGAATCCTGCTTTTGCAGAAAAGAAAGAAAAACAAAAATGATGAAGTAGAATATGTCAAAGCTATTTTTGTTAAAACAGGTGACAGAATTTACATTCCTTCTGGTGTTGGACATTTAGTGGCTAACACAGGAAAAACATGGCTAATAACTGCTGACAATAGTCCTGTTGCTGACATAGATTCAGCAAGCATGCCTGGGCATGCTGATTATAAAACTGTAAAAAAAATGCACGGCTTTGCTTATTATATAATTGGAAAGAATGAAAAACCTGCTTTTGTGAAAAATCCTCGATACAAAAATATTCCAAAGATTATAATCAAGAAAAGACCTTGATTGTTATGCAAAAATGTCTTCTATGTGAAAAAGAATTGACAAAAGAAAACAGCACCATAATGAATGAGATGTGCGATGAATGTGTGAAGACGAAAGGCCACTGGAAAAGCATGTGGTGGTAAAAGCCTTTTCTTTTTTGGGAAAAGAAAAACCAAACTATAGATATTAATAAACACTCTTTTACTGATTAATTATGAGATGCCTTGTGAAACTATGAAATTCTAACACAATCAACATCTCAATTCAAAAGGTGTTTTGAAAATGAAAGCATTGAGCATTACCGGTGAGGAAAGGATAATACCTGTCACGATGGCTACCCAGCATCCTGACAACGTGTCAAAACCTGCATGGTCAGAAAGGGATGATGGAAAAATAACTACTGACATGGAAGTTGAGGAAGCACACAAAAATTTTGCCAGTTTGGAAATAGAAGAAACAATGTGGGACAACGAAGGCAAGGAAGTAGATTATACTGTCTGCATAAAATTAGTGAGCAAATATCCATTCTTCAAAGAAAAACAGATAGGCAAAGATGTTTTCATAACATACAGAATTCCTAATCGCTGGCAACAGAAAGGCACAACTTACAAGCATCCATTGACTGCGATACCGATAGAAAATGAGAACCTTCAGGAACATGGCTTCCATTCGCCTGCGTTGTTTGAAGTTATATTGCCCTTCACTACAAATTCTTACCAGCTGGCAGGAGTCCAGTATGATTACGTAGTAAATTCATCTTCCAGAATACCTGAATACTTGGAAATAATACCGCTTATAGAAGGTGCCGCAAAACTAAGCGACATACAAAAAATACTCAACGGCTATACAGATGCAATGAAAACTATCTGGAATATTAAATTAAATTATGTCAGGCCATTTCTTGCAAGATCAGATCCTGCACTGGATGCTGGATTGATACCAGCTGATCTTTTTGCATTAGGCGGATTATCTGAATGCTACCAATTCTCCAAAAAGAAGGAAATAGAAGTTTTTCCAATAATAGGAGCTGGTCCATCACCATTCAGAGGCGGCCTTTCTCCTGACAGGATAGAAAAATTTCTGCAGAAATTCCCAGGATTCAGGACAGGGACAATCCAATCTTCTTTCAGGTATGATCATGATGAAGCAACGGTAAAAAAAGCCATAGAAAAACTGAAGGCAAAAATGCCGAAGACTGAACCAATAATTTTTTTCAGGCAGGATTTAAAGAAAATGTTCGCGCTTATGAGAATTTTTTCCCAGCCCTATCAAGAAACGATACAAGGAGACGTTGCACATTCCATCAGTTACATAGCTGCTGAATTCTTGCCTTCCCACAGGGAAAGATTAGGCCATGTAGGCCATTTTGGTTATTCCAGAGGCAAAGAAACAGCGTTACCCAGGGCAATAAAATTTGTTGCGGCACTTGATTCCTTAGGCGTTCCACCAGGTATCATAGGCACGGGGAGAGGAATAAGAGATGCTAGAAAGAAGGGATTGATAAAATTCCTTGAAGAAATTATGCCAAAACTTAAGGAAGATCTAGTGATGGCCGGGAGGTACCTGAATAAAAAGAACCTGGAACACCTGGCAAAAACTAATGCGCTATGGAAAGATATTCTGGAGGATGTTGAACTAATAGAACAGTACATTGACCAGGAATTAGGACCCGGCAACGATGAAGAGGGAAAGCACAATGACCATACAACAAAATTCTTTGATCTCTATAGAAAATATCAGAAAAATCAAAACTCTGAAATAAAAAAAGAAATAATCGAAGCAGCAATGGATGCAGCACATGTGAGGAAGTATCTAGGATAAAAAGGAAGAAATAAAAATGTGATTAGTAAAGAAAAACATAACCTCTGTTTCTCCTTAGCAACCCTAATCCAGAAAACCAAAAGAGAGGTTAAAGTCTAGAGAGGCGAAATATGTTCTGTGAATGCGGTGGAATGATAATTGGAAAGGGGGGTAAATATGCTTGCCGTAGCTGTGGAAAAGAAAAGTCGACAAAAATAGAATTAAGGAATGTAAAGAAGGGAAAGGAAGATACAGTAGTCATAGAAGACAATGCACCTAACCTTGCAATAACAGAGAAGGAATGCCCTAAATGCTTTGGCAAGAAAGCTTATTTTGCATTAATCCAAACCCGCAGCATGGACGAGCCGCCTACGCAGTTCTATAAATGCAAAAACTGCAACCATGTGTGGAGGGAATACAAATAGAAACTTATCAATGTCCCTTATTACACATTTCAAGCTGGTGTGAGGTTTAATGAGATCAGCTGGGTTAATTTGCCAGCAGTAACATTAACAGATGTTACATAATTAAGGTAGCCTGATTTAGTTAGATTGACTGAATGTATACCGGCATTTATGTTTGGCAAATGTATTGGGGTATTACCTCGCAAAACACCATCAAGAAATACGCTTGCATTTGACGGAGATGAGGATACAGACAGATTTCCTGTTAGTGGCAATGTCGTTGTGGTTGATGTAGAAGTAGTTGTCATCGTTGATGTCGTTGTTGCTATTGTGGATGTGATAGTAGTTGGTGGATAAGTATTGCATCCGCTTACTACTAGTACTCCAAGAATTGCAAAAACAAGGACATACGATTTCTTTGTTTCTATCATTAAGTTATTATATTGCGTTCCCCATATTTAAATCTATGGGAATTGTAGATTTCAAGAATGTTACTGTTTACTACAGCAAGTTCAAGGCATTGGATAATTTCTCTTTTGCTGTAGAATCGAAAGAGATATTTGGTCTTCTCGGGCCTAACGGAAGCGGCAAGACTACTACGTTAAAGGTTTTAACTGGACTGTTGAAACCAAGTTCAGGAAATGCTTTTATCAATAATAGGGATATCTGGGATAACAAAAATATTCTTAAAAAAGACATAGGCTACTGCCCCCAATTTAATAGTTTTAATGAAAAATTGACAATCAGGGAGAACATAAAATATTTTGCCAAGCTATATGAAATAGAAGATGATTTGGACAACCTTGCGTATAATGTCTGCTCTTATCTTGGCTTAAGCAAAAGGATTGATGAACGCGTAGAAAATCTTTCAGGCGGTTTTAAACGAAGGCTAAACATAGCATTAGGGATTCTTCATGAGCCGAAAATACTTTTTCTTGATGAACCGAGCATAGGACTGGATCCTATATCAAGGAATGAGTTGTGGAAACTGATCAAAGAACTTAGTTCAGAAGGCACGACAATAATTCTTGCCACTAACATAATGGAAGAAGCAGAATACTTATGCGACAGGGTTGTTTTATTGAAAAACGGCAGGAATATTATTTCTGGAACTCTTCCGGAAATAAGAAGAAAAACTCCTAAACTCGAAACTATTGTAATTTATACCCAAGGATCTTACAACACAAATTATCAGAAGATAATCCAGTACATACATAGTCTTCAGGGTGTAATGGATGTAGAATATACAAATGACGTGATAAGAATAAAGGCAAGGGCGAACTACAGCGACGAGATCGTAAGATACGTAGTGTCTCATCTCAAAATGTCATCGCTGATTGTGGAAGATGTCAAAGTTATCCCTTCATCGCTTATAGATGCTTTTGAAGTTCTGGTGGGTCCTGAATGAAATTTTTCTATCTTTTGTCGCGTGATATAATCACATTCTTCAGGGACTACAGAAATTCTATTTTACTTGTCTTCATGCCGGTGTTTATTGTTCTGCTATTAGGCATGGCCTTTCTGAATACTCAGCCAAGCGAGGTCCCTGTGATGGTTTGTGACATGGAGAAAGGAAACATATCAGAACAAATAATCTCTTTCCTGGAAGAGAAGGAAACATTCAAGATAATAAATATTGACGAGAACTGCAAAGAAAATATAAATAAAGGAATACGATCTTCAACTGTCAGGGCAGGAATTATAATACCTCCCAATGTCACAGAAGACTTAAACCAAGGCAGGGTTGCAGAAATAGAAGTGATATATGATAATACAAAACCTATCAAAAACTTTGTAGTATTCTACATGCGTTTGGTTTCCAACGAATTTTCTAATAAATTGACAAGAGAATTGATAAACAACAGCTGGGTACATTTAGAAAACACATCATCACAATTAGCTACGCTAAAAGGTGATCTGGAAGCCTATAGTTCTGATTTGGAGAATATCATAGAAAATTCAAAAGAAGTATCGAAAAGGATGGATGAACTCGAAAACAATTTCTCTTCGTCTTTATCAGAACTCCCGGAAATATCGGTAGATTTAAGAAATAGCCTTAAAAACCAGAATATATCAGGTGACATCGCTTCGTTGAAAATTAATGTCCATAAATCTTCGCAGTCCGTGGATAATCTTATAATTATAACGCAAGCAATGGCTGCGGACCCTTCAACAGCTGCTTATGCAACACCGCTTCTGAATAACCTTACACAAATCAAGCAAACTCTTACAGATGCAGAAAAAGACCTTGATGATGTTGATCTAAAACTGAAAACTACAAACCAGAATCTTGATGTATCATTAGAAAAACTGGAAAAGATACAAGCCACAAATATTTCCATCGAATTAAGGAACATTATAACAGAAATGGAAAGCAATATAGAAGTTCTTGACCAGACTCATGGGAGTGTAAACTCTTTATCAGAAAAAATTTCTTTCAGCAAGGATATTTTTGATAACCTGACAGACAAGGACCCCAGATTCGTGGCGGAACCTGTTACATTTAATAGTGAAGAAGCTTTCGGTGAATTAAGATTTATCGACTTCCTGTTTCCTTCTATAATGATAGTAATACTCATGATGATTTCAATACTTATTCCGGCTACAACATTAGTAAGAGATAGGTCTTCTGGATTGTTGCAGAGGATTCTTATTTCGCCTATAGGACTAAAATTTTTGATAACTGAAAAAGCCGTATCTAATTTTTCTATATCGGCAATTCAGGTTCCTTTCATTTTATTGATAGGCGTTGTGTTCTTCGGCATAAATATTAATGTAGCGAACATTATTCCTATTGCTCTTGTCAGCGTGATAACGATATTCACGTTTGTATTCCTTGGGCTTGTAATAGCCTGTTTTTCAAAGACAGAATCTACAGCTTTGCTGGCGTCAATGCTTTTCATAATTCCGATGATATTTTTGTCAGGCATCTTCATTCCTGTTGAAGTGATGCCGTTGTTCTTAAGAGATGTTACGGGAATATTGCCGCTATCTTTATCTTCAAAACTGCTCCAGGGAGCTATGCTGGGGACATCTACAGCAGATCTTCTTTCCCTGACAGCAAACCTTGTTCTGTACATAATCCAATATGCAATAATAGCATGGTTTGTCCTAAGAAGAACGTTAACGATTTAGAAGAATTTTTGATCTAATTAAGTATATATAGGAGGAACCTTTATATACCACTTTATAGTAATGAATAGTAGTGATGTGATTTATGGGATTACCTAGATGGACTTATGCTGGAGCACTATTGGGAGTAGGGTTAGCCAATGCTTTGTTTACAGCTTGTGGTGGAAACAGCAATAGCACTCCACGTCCTACAAGTACACCTACAAAAGCAGTAGCAACGCAAACGTACAGACCTTCGACAACTGCTACTGAGACGCCTTATTCTGTCCCCACACCTCAAAAAAGTGTTTATGAAATAAAACTCATAAATAGTGGCAATGCTGCAGCAGAAAATAGTATACTAATAATTAATGCTGATGGGGACGTTGAATACACCTATAATGAGCCAGAAGGCGGTTTTTTTGGATCTCTGAAAGGAGCTGAAACTTATTGTAATGGAGTTTTACCTCCAGGAGAACAGTCAAGATTACAAGGATTAATAAGTGAAAGTGGTTTTCCTTGGGATGACCGGTATGGTGGTCCATCAGACCATGGGAGATCCTTGTCCTGGGATATAAATGGCACTAGTTATAGTACATCGATATCCGGAATGTTGACTCAGCTAGAAAACCCAGAAAGTCCATTTAAGGAAGATGTTCCACAGCCTCTGGAAAACCTAATTGTGTATTTAGAAAGCAGCGATGGTCCTGCTGGTTTTGCAAAAAATTGTCGTCCAACAGGAAACATATACGATGCGACAAAATGAAATGCAATTTATGAGATGCCCTATACAACTATGGTCTAAAGCCCATAGTATCTTCAGCATCTCTTTTTGAATTCCTCCCTTTCATTTTCAATCGCAATTGAAAAGAAATGCCAGAAGGGCATTTCATCTACTGTCTGAAGACAGTAGTTTTCAGATGAATTCAAAAATAACCACATACTAAAGTATGTGATATCCATTGAAAACCATAAGGTTTTCATGTATGTGTTTACTGATGTAAACCCAATATTTCAGCATTTCTTTCGAGAACATTCTTTTCAATGTTCTCAAAATGAAAAAATAATTCTTAGCTTGTAGAACATGCACCGCTACATGTACTTGATATATCAGCATAGCTGCAAGGATTTGTTAAAGCATTGCTATTGTCACTGCTCCATACTTCTAAATGCAGATGCACACCTGTCGCTGTTCCTGACTGGCCTAATTCACCGACTTTATCGCCTTTCAGAATTCTCTGGCCTACAGATACCGTTGCCTGCTTCAGATGGCCATACATTGAATACCTTCCGTCGTCATGCTTTAGCCTGACACAATTGCCCACGCTGCCTGCATTGCATCCATTGCAAGTACCAGGCTTTTGTGAACAAGAATTTTGTATCTGTACAACAGTTCCAGGACTTATTGCCAATACGTTTGATCCTTCCAGATTAAACCCATCTATATCAAGTCCTCTGTGCCCGCCAGAAGAAAAACATGTACTTATTCTTGTTGTTGCCGGTACTGGCCATAGATAAGGCACTGTACAATAGCCACTACAGAATGCATAGTATATAGTAACGCACTGCGCTGTGAGGAATGTATTACAGCTTGCGCACCCTGATGAGCAGCTTGTTCCGCTTGGTGGTTGGGCACCGTATATATCAGCAGAACATGAAGTTGAAGTTGGAGTTGCTCTGCAATCTGATTCTCTTTGAACTCTATATCCTGTGCAGCCTGCCTCGCAGCTAAGACTGTGGAGATTATCTGGAGTATTGCCGCAGTATACGCTTGTCTGGCAGGAATTATCTTGGACTATGCTACAGTCAGAATTTCTGCGCAAGCCACATCCTGCACATCCTGAAGAACATGTTTTCTTGCACTGGTTGTTGCACGTGCCACCATCGCTTGCAGGATCTCCTGGTCTTTTGTCATTGCATCCAGAATCTATGTTGGCAGAACATAGAAAAGTACAAACACCATATGATGTCGTACCGCTTCCGTCGGGATTACATTGAATTCCTTGACAAGATGCAAAAGTATTGATCAAACCTGCCCCATACTGCAAAATAACATTTGCATCAATACTGTTAACACTATTGTCATTGCTAACATCAGCCCTGTCCTGCTGGGATACGGCTAAACTGGGCGACCCCTGCAGTGTAATTAATCCTGCACTATGCTGCAAAACAAGGTTTGCGTCTATGCTATTAACCGCGCCGTCGAGATTAACATCCCCGTATCCAAATGCACCGCATGGTATTAGAGTAGTGGTCGTGCTGCTTGAAGATGTTGTTGTTCCTGCATTCGTTAAAGAATCAATTTCCCCTGGAGAAAGATAAGAAAGATAACCGCAGCCACTGACTAATAAAATACTTATGATAGAAACTGCATATAAGTATCTGTTTGGATTTCCCAGCATTGTTGATCTAAAAGCAATATGTGCTTTTACGCTATATATAATTATTTCGACCAGCAATCAGAATAATCAAAAAGATTTTCTCAGTTTATAGAATCCATAAATAACCAGAATCCATCCAAGAATGTATAAATGAATTACCCATTCCTGAAAATCCTGTTGCAGATGAACAATCATGTGAGTAAAAGTGTGTCCAAAACCTTCAATTAATGAAATCAATGCAATGATCAACAATCCCGCAAGTATGATTTTGAACGTCTTGTGTTCTTTTTCATCTTTTTTTATTTTACCTTTTTTCCTTCTTGTTTTTC
>Ga0209542_10006968_pt1 | contig 21733 bp, 29 predicted proteins | sample RifCSPhighO2_01_FD_184028 | JGI IMG/M metagenome (GOLD analysis project Ga0209542, IMG submission 184028) | Soil microbial communities from Rifle, Colorado - Rifle CSP2_plank highO2_0.1 (SPAdes) (version 2) | ecosystem: Environmental > Terrestrial > Deep subsurface > Rock core/Sediment ... | reverse complement strand
CATGGCTTATCACCAACTCTATAATAAGAAGCTTGGCTGAAGACAATATTGCTCCCGAATGGTGGAAACTTGAGTGTAGTGTTACGACAGTGCCTCCGCCTCCTCCATTGAAGTATTCCTGTAACAACAACAGTCAATGCGTGGCTGACTCAAATGGGCAGTATACAAGCAATGATTGTGACAATAAATGTGTTTCAGTGCCTGTACCCCTCTCAATCACCACCACCTCTCTGTCTGACGCCATTCAAAATCAACCCTACTCTCAAACATTAACAGCAACCGGTGGCGTCACTCCCTACATATGGTCAACACCTTCGGGCTCATCACTTCCTGCTGGACTATCAATGAACCCTTCAACGGGTGTCATCTCCGGCACACCGACAACCGTCGGCACATTTACCTTTACCGTTAAAGTGGAGGACTCATCGTCACCGAAAAAGAGTGTGACGAAGGGGTTGAGTGTGAAGGTCAATCTGTCCGGACAAGGAGTTGCCTGTTTGCAAAGCAACTTAAATCTTTGCCAACCTCAATCAGCAACTTGTACTGCTTCTGGTTGTAGCCAGTATGTCTCTTCTGTTAACCAGTATGCTGGAAGAATTGGCATTGCAAATGGGGCAAATCTATTAAAATCAATAATGGTTAAAGAATCTAGTTGTAATATCAGCGAGGTTAGTTTTGACGGTTCCTCTTTTGGATTGATGCAATTTAGGCCTTCAACTGCAAATATTTACAAATCTCGTTGTGGAATAACAGCAAATATTGATAGTGCCTGGCTAACAAATTCTGCTAATGCTGACGCTAGTATTTGTCTTGGCGCCGAGTACTTAAATGCATTATCTCAAACATCATGTGGAAGTACGGTTCGAGGGATGGCGGCCGGATATAACGGAGGAAGTGGTGCGTGCAGTAACAGCATTAGTTGTGCCGGTGAAACCAGTTGTGCTGGTGGACCAAAAAAGAAATGGGAATGTCTTTATGACGATCTGGCTCATACTGTTTGCAATGGGGGCAACAACCCTTTGGCCGGATATAACGAGACAAGAAACTATGCCACCAAGGTGTTATACTGCTATAATAATCCTGGCTTCTAATATGTTAAAAAATTTATCAATCTTGATAATCGGGTGCGTATTGGTGAGCGGTTTTGTTTTTGCTGATACGATTGAACCACAAGATTTTGTGTATCTGTTTCACCTGTACTATGATAACGGTCAACTTCTTGCCGATAGAGATGCACAATTCAAATATGATATTATTCCAGAAAAATTTATTCCCGAAACTTTAACTACTCAATTCCCGTATAAAGGAGAGGTGATAAACTTGAGGGGCGAAGTTGTGGAGACATTTCAGTTTGATCCTCGTCAAGGTAACCCTAAATTTTTGAAAGGTAAAATTTTCGTAAAAGCGCCATATTTTGCTGATGGTCAAAAGGTTAATTTTTACGATGGACAGGGGAGTCAGCTTTTGTCTATTTTTGTCAGTGAAAGCTCTTTCTGTAATGATGATGGTGTTTGTAATTCTGAAGTTGGAGAAGATTTTAAGACTTGTCCTTATGACTGTAAGACCGCGACTCCTGTTCCGACCGTGTCAACTGAACCGTCTGTTGGTGGTTCAGGAGTGTTAAAAGTTTTAATTTACATTATAATTGGCATAGTGGTTGTTGGTGGAGGGTGGTATGGTGGATCCGCCATCTGGCGGAGGTGGAAAAAAAGACAAGCCTTGTCGTTATCGCCGGTTCCACCGAATTCTGAAAACAACACACAACTAAACTAATGAAAAACGGAGTGAAATATTTTACGATTTTAGCCTTTGCCATAGTATTTTTGTTTTTTCCTAAAAATGACATTGGAGCTGCAACTTGTACTGTTACTGGTGCGAAGTGGGTTAATAGTGGAGCTGTTGTTGGTCAACAGATAGGTATGATTGCGACCGTCAATGATGTACAAGCTTGTCAGGGTATAAATGTTGGAATTAATATTTTTGAGGATGATGACTTGTTTGATGAAAACATTGCAACGCTTCTTAATAACCCTTTCAGTGGGTCCAGTAAAGATTTTACCATTCCGTATATTTTAACCGCCGCTGACTATATAGAAGGTGGAAATGAGGTTGGGGGCGAGACTATTTATTTTACAGCCGCAGTTCCTGGCCAAACAACCCCGGCAACATCAGCCAATATTAGTTTTAAAAAAACAACAACGGGAGTTGCCATTAATTTTGATGTAAGCCCGAGAGTATTACCCAGAAGTAACGTAACCACTGCAGTTGCTAATGTGGCGATAAGTTTAGCTGAATATAGTTCCTATTGTGCAGATCCAAATATCACTAGTTTCAAGTTTTATGTAATGTGGGACTATTCTTCAGGAAGGAACTTAACGCAGTTTTCTAAGACGATTAATTTCTCAAGAACAAGTTCAACGGTTAACGTGCCCGTAAGAGAAGATTTTACGGCTAATATTGGTAGTGGAAAACAAAATCTCTACGCTTTAATAGAATGTCCCAATGGCGATAATGTTACAGAGTCCAATCGGATTGAGGTGAGTGGAGGTACAGGTCTTGGTCCAGCCATTTACTCGTGTGTGGGGCCAGATCCTAGTGGAAAGAGTGTTTATATTTGCAGTTCATCAAACCTTTCAAATTGCTCGGACACATCGGGATGCATCAACAAAAACGAATGTTCTCAAATTAGATCTAGTTTATGTGGTCAGCCAGTAAGTACTCAAGGCAAGACGGTTTGTGGGAATAAAATATGTGAACCAGGTGAGACGATTGATACCTGTCGAAGTGATTGTGTTGGTGGTAGTGGTTGTGGCACTACCGGTCAGCCGGCTTGTGTACCGGGGGCAAGTCAGTCCTTTATTTTTAGTATTCCGAATCCGCTAAAGGGTGGAGCGGATGATTTTTCGGAGTTAGTCAAAATTATTGCCGAGTGGATATTTAACTTAGCAATTCCTATCGCAGTTGCTATGATAGTATATTCAGGCATTTTGTTTTTGACCGCTGGTGGAGAACCAGCAAAAGTTACCAAGGCCAGAGATGTTTTAAAGTATGCTGTTATTGGTTTGGCCATCATTCTTATAGGAAGCGGATTTATTACCTTGATAAAAAGTATTTTAGAGCTTGGTGGGAACACGCCAACACCATAATATGAAAAACAAAATAAAAAATTTAGGTATTACCGTTGCCTTAGCGACTGGTAGTGGATATCAGGGCATTGATTTAACCATTCAGAGTGTTTTTGGTATAATTACCGGGTTGGCTTGTTGGTTTACAGATTTTGCCCTTGTTCTTATTGTTGTCTATGTAGTTATTTACGGAGTTAAGTTTATGATGGCGCAGGGCGATCCTACCAAATACGGAAAAGCTAAAGTGTCACTTAAGTGGGGTTTACTCGGGATTTTAATAATATTGGGTACGTATACAATAATTTTCACCGTAGCTGACTTCTTGGGAGGTGACTATACTTTATTAACACCCCTAATCTGCTCATAATATGATTATAACTTACAGAATTATATTTATCTTTTTACTATTTTTAGCACTTGCTCATTCAGGGTTGGCTTTTCAACTTGCTTATCTGCCACCCGGACAGCCGGTTACTTTTACTGAGCTTGATTATCTTATGCAACGAATTGCCAGTTTTATGATTGTTACGAGCGTTCTTCTTGCTATTATATTTATAGTTTGGGGGGGCATAACTTATATGGCTGCCGGTGCTGACACAACCAAGGTTACTGAAGCCCAAACAAGAATTAAGAACGGAGTTATTGGAGCTGCAGTAGTTTTAGGAGTTGGAGTTATAATTAGTACCGTAGCTGGGATAGTAAGCAGGGATTTCTTTTGCCAAGTTCAGGTTTTGGGGGTCTGTGTTATTCAGTAGATTTAAGATATAATTAAGTAAATCTTAAAATCTAAACCCTAAATCCTAAACAAATCCAAAATCTTAAGTTCAAAATCGTTTGAAGTTTTGAGGATTGGGATTTAAATATTGTTTAGAGTTTAGAAATTAGAATTTAGGATTTTTATTGGAATGGAGGTGGATTAATGAAAAAAGTACAAAAGATTGCCTATATTTCCGTAACCGTGATGGTTTTATTGATGCCAGTTTTGGTTTTCGCGGCATTGACAAATCCAGTCCCACCACTAACTGGAACTGCTGTTACTCTGGCTGAAATACAAGATAGAATAGAGCAAGTAGCAAGGTTCCTAATTATTGCCGGAGTTATTTTGGCTGTTATATTTATCATCTGGGGAGGTATAGCTTATATGTTTGCTGGTGGAGATGAAACAAAGTCTGGTGCCGCAAAAGAAAGAATCAAGAATGGAATTATAGGAGCCGCCGTAGTTTTGGCGGTAGGTGTTATCTTGCAGACCGTTGCCGGTTTAGTAGCAAGATCATTCTTCAACGTGTAGTATTGGTTAAGTGTATATACTTAAAAAATCAATCCCTCACCCCCCAAAAGGTAGAGGGGTTGATTTTATGTTCTCGGATAAAACATAAAAAGATGTTAAAATGTTCAAATGCGGGTATGGCGAAATTGGCAGACGCTCCAGTTTTAGGAGCTGGTGGCCGCAAGGCCGTGGGGGTTCAAATCCTCCTACCCGCACTAGGGAATTTTTGATGGTGCCCATCAGGGTATCAAAAAATGTGGTTTAATATTTTAAATTACTATTCTAATGGATTTCTGGCCTGAGCGAAAGGAGGCTGGTAGTTAGAATTAAAACGTTCTTCCTTTGTTTCGCCGTTTGAAAATAATATTTTTCGGACAAAATATGCCTTCATGGCGCCACTAACTTTCTCGTCATACTGGTGAGGACCGTCTATGGCCACACTTCTTCCATCATCAGAACCATAAAATTCAACAGTTAATTTCGTGCCACTTATTTTTGTTTGAATTAATATGTGGCCTTCTGTGTCATTAACAAATTTCGAATCTGAAACCCCGGGATAAATAGTTGCATCAAAACCTTGAGGGGCATAATACTTTACCGGAAAGGAATGAGGACGTCTTTCTGTGATTGGTAAACCGGCCCAAATAGCCGCCCTGAACATTGTTGTTGAAACTTGACATAGTCCTCCGCCATATTCGGGAATTACCTGACCGTTTTTTATGACCAACTCCGGTTGATAGCCATTTTTGTCATTCACTTCCCCTAGGAGGTTGTTAAAAGAAAATTCTTCTCCCGGTTTTATAATGATTCCGCTGAATTTTGATGAGCCAGTCTTGATATTGTTTACTCTTGCATTGCTTGAGCCATGAAAATCAGATTCACCCTTTGCTAAAAGTGTTTGTATGCCGAGGTTGTTTATTTTTTCTAATGTGATTTTCGGTTCTATTATATCTACTGTCAACTGAACTGAGGGTTTATGCTCCCTAAGGGCATTTACTATGTTTGTTGTTGATTTGGTGACGTTGAACATTTTTCCTTGAAATGATTGGCTGAATATGGATACCTTGCCACTGCTTCCGAATTCAAACTTGGCGTCAACGGGTTCAATATTCGTAGCTACGGCTAGACGTATCATGTAGTCGTTAAATTTTTCAGACATTCGTAAGTCTTGCTCACCTGAATAAGATCTTATGTAGGGCTCTACCCAGCCTTTTAGTTCGCTACTTTTTAAGACAAGTTTATTGTCGTTTATGGTCAGTTCCAAATCATTCTGAACTGAGGTGTTAATGATTGATGCAAAATTTTTTAACGGAACTTTTGGACTGAATGATGAAATAGAATATAAATAAAACCAAGATCCAAAATTAAATCCGATTAAAACAATAATACCGGTCATAGTTAGCCGGTAAATTAAAACCCTGAATTCTTTGGGGCCTGTATAAACCAACTTAAACATCTAGGATATTCTTATCTTCTTCGTTCTAACTTTATCAAGTTTTGGGAGTCGGATAGTGAGAATTCCATTTTTCATGGATGCTTTTGCGTTGTCAGCGTCAACGTCAACCGGCAATATGATTGACCTTGAAAATGCTCCCCAATATAATTCTTGATAGTAATAATCCGAGGATCGTATTTTTTGTTCAGGCAATCTCGCTCCTTTTATTGTAACCATATCGTTTGTAACTGAGATGTCTAGATCTTTGTCGCTGACTCCAGCAATGGTAGATTGTATGACTACGTCGTCTTCGGTTTGAAAGACGTCAATCGTAAGCTGACCCTCGCTTTCTTGGCGGGGAGCTTTTTGGGTTGAAGCTAGTGTAACTTCTAAGTTGTCGTCTTCAAAAAAATCTTCCATATAATTATTTGACCTTATTATTTTAACAGATTTATTGATTTGTTGCTAACAACAGTTGCTAGTTCGGCTTTTGTCCTCGTATGTCTTTCTTTTATTTTATCAAATAAGATTGAAACAAGGAAAGCCATAACCACCAAAAGAGATGTTGAGTAAACCAACCCTGTTAGTCGACTGCCAAAAGCTGAGAGAAAGGTATTAAATGTAAAATGGAAAATAGTGGCTATTATGAGTCCTATAACTACAAGCTTTTTTTTGTGATTTTGGAAGAACCATGACATGGCCAGGAAATAACCTAGCAAACCCGAAGAAAGGGCGTGAAGTAGGGTTGCTCCGGTAAATCGTAGTGCCCATGTGGCTAAGGTGATCTGAGTTCCATCAGGGAAAACTCTAAACATAACTAAAATATTTTCCATTGCAGCAAATCCTAACCCGGCGGTTATCATATAGATCATGGCGTCAATTGGCTCGTCAAATTCCGGGTTTTTTAAAATTAGCATTCTCACGGCATAAAATTTTATGATTTCTTCAACGGTGGCAGCCCAGAAAAAAAAGTAGGAACTGTTCTGGGTTGTGATCTGACTTGTTCCGACAATTGAAGACACAACTTGAGCGAAACTGAATTGAAAAAGAATAGCAAGAGGAGAAATGATGATGCCCATGAGAAAGGTTTGGGCGAGAAGGTTTTTGGGTTCTGGATGGCAGTCTTTTCTGGAATAAAAACAAAGCCAGACCAAACTGGGAGTCAGGCCTAATGTTATTAGGACTATATTGACTGACAAAGGTGACATACTTTAAGTATATCAGGAAGTTGTATATTACTTTTGCACAACCGGCCAGGTCTCTACCACAAGAAGAGTTTTGTTTTCAATGGGCAGGATTGAATATATCTCTTCGGTTATAAATGGTATAAAGGGATGGAGAAGTTTGAGGCAGTTTAAAAGAAGACAGGAGAGCGTGTCCTTGGTTTCTTGGTCGTCTTTATCTTTAGTTTCTTCAATGTATTTGTCGGCAAATTCGTGCCAAACGAAATCATATAGTTCATGTGCCGCTTCTCCAAATTTATATTTTTCTATATTTTTTGTAACCGATTTTATCATGGAGTTCATTTTGGGAATTATTTCCGAATCGGAAGGTTTGTTTCCTTTTATTTCATAATCACTTCCAAGTTTCATTAAAACATATCTAGTCACATTCCAAAATTTATTAGCAAATTTTTTTCCCATGATAATCGTGTCTTCTCCAAACCGCATGTCTTGGAGTTCGGTTGTCTGATAAGCCAGACCAAACCTAAGCGCATCCGCGCCGTATTTTTCAATAATTGCTAGTGGATCAATACCTGTTCCCAAAGATTTTGACATTCTCTTACCATCTTTAGTGAGTACGGTAGCATGAATGTAAATGTTTTTGAACGGAACTGAACCGGTAAAAAATTTACCGGAAAATATCATTCTAGCCTGCCATAGATATCGAATACCTCTGTCTGAGGTAATAAAATTTGTCGGATAGTATTCCTTAAAATCTTTTGTTTTTTCTGGCCAACCCATAACGGCAAATGGCCATAAGGCAGAAGAGAACCACGTATCAAGAACATCTTCCTCTCCGTCTATAGGAATTTTGTGTCCCCACCAAAGTTGGCGGGAAATATTCCAATCCCGCACATTTATAAGCCAATTGCGCATATCTTGACCCCATTTTTCCGAATGTACAACAACCTCTCCGTTATCAATGGCATCAATAGCTAATTTGGCTAGCTCATCCATTTTTAGGAACCACTGTTTGGATGGGAGGGGTTCTATAACATAATCGCACCTGTCGCAGTGTCCGACATTGTGATCATAGTCTTCAATTTTTTCTATCAGGCCGAGAATAGCAAGATCTTTTACCATCTGTTCTCTGGCTTGGGCAACCTTAAGTCCTTGATAGCGTATGCCAGCATTCTCATTCATTTTGCCCCGTTCATCAATTATTTTTACAAGAAGAAGATTGTGGCGTTGTGCTATTTCGTAGTCTGTTAAATCATGGGCAGGAGTAACTTTGATTATGCCGGTGCCAAAATCTTTGTCTACGGAAATATCACCCACAACCTTTATTGATATTTTTTTAATTTTGGCCAATTGATCAACGGGAATGGTATTGTCTACTGACTCAATTTCTAGGTCCTGACCTATATATTTTTTGTAACGCTCATCGCTCGGATGGACAGCTAGGGCAGTGTCCCCAAGTTTTGTTTCCGGTCGGGCCGTAGCTATTGTGAATAGACCGTATTTTATGAAATAAAGTTTACCCTTTTCAAGAACATGATTTACTTCAAGGTCTGAAATGGAAGTTGCACATCGGGGGCACCAATTAATAACCCGTTCGCCCTGATATATCCAACCCTGTTCCTGATATTTTTTGAAAGCAGTTTCAACAGCTTTTTGATATTCGGGATTCATCGTGAATTGGGTGCGAGTCCAATCAACGGAAAGACCGAGTTTTTTGAACTGGTCAAGAATAATATTGCCGTATTTCTCGCGCCACTCTAGCATGCGTTCAAGAAACTTTTCACGTCCAATTTTGTGGCGGGTGAGACCTTCTTTGGCGAGCTGTTTTTCCACTTTATTCTGAGCAGCGATGCCGGCATGGTCAGTTCCGGGCACCCAAAGTGTTTTGTATCCCTGCATCCGTTTCATTCGGATGATTATGTCTTCAAGGGTGTTTTCTAGGGCATGACCAATATGAAGTTCGCCAGTAATATTTGGCGGAGCAATAGTTGCTACAAATTTTCCCATCTCTTTGTCCGGCAGATTGTCAGGGTTAAAAAAACCGCTCTCTTCCCAGAGCCTATAGATCTTGTCCTCAACTTCTTTGTGATTGTAAGTTTTCGGTAGTTCCGTTGACATTCTAAAATTTAATAGTAGACTTTTAAAAGTTTAATTAAGGTAAATTGTAGCTTAAAAATGAGGGTTTCACAATGGAACAATTTTTATCTTCTGGTCCTGTTTATTTTTTTGAACAAGACCCCAACGTTTCTGCTGAGGAATTTCTATTGCAAAATCGTCGGCCCGGAAAGGTGAAACGGTTTTTTGCCAGAATCGGATTCAGAATTCATCTGGGCAAATTCAAGCCTCACGGAATGATTGACTACACAAGTTATTTCTTCACATGGTGTAGAAGTCATGAGATTTATTATGTCGATTATGAACACGGCGATGACTGGGAAGTCAGATGTCCCTACTGCGAAGATGAGTTTTTGAAAAACTACAAAGTTTGTAACGACCCCAAACTTCGACTGGTTATTGAGCAGGACGGCGACGATTTGTTCTAAAGACTGAGATTGGCATCCATTACGACCGAGCTGAGCTCGGTTTTTTGTTTGTGGTTGAAATATCCTGCAATCGCAATCATAACGGCATTATCGGTTGTGTATTTCATGGGCGGTTGAAAATATTCTATTCCTGCTTCAGTGGTATTTTTTTGAAGTTCTGAGCGGAGCATTTTGTTAGCAGAAACTCCTCCTGAAAGCAAAACTGATTTAACTTCAAATTCTTTAGCCGCACGCATTGTTTTTTGTACTAGAACATCTACGGCTGATCTTTGAAACGAAGATGCAATGTCAGCTTTTGTTTGTTCATCAATTTTTTTTAAATTTAAGTCGCGGATTAAATATAATACTGCTGTTTTTAGGCCTGAGTAACTGAAGTCATAATTTTTGGAGTTAATCATGGGTCGGGGTAGGGGATATTTGTCGGGGTTTCTCTTTTTGGCAATTTTAGAAACGGCAGGACCCCCAGGGTAACCAAGACCTAAAAGACGAGCTACTTTGTCAAAAGCTTCACCCACGGCGTCATCCATAGTTTCTCCGATTATTTTAAACCTACCATGATCTTTCATAAGAACCAATTCTGTATGACCTCCGGAGACAATCAAGTTGAGTGCTGGAAAAATGTCCTTCATATTTTTTTCGGATAGCCAGTTGGAATAAATGTGGCCTTCAAGGTGGCTTACGCCGATGAGGGATTTTTTGTGGAGCCAAGATATCGTTTTAGCAAATGTTAGACCAATTAAGAGGGCAGGCCCGAGGCCTGGTCCGCGGGTTACAGAAATTAGGTCAATATTCTTCATGGTTTCTTTTATCCCGTTAGAAGCAGAGGCATGCTGCGAGCCCTCGCGGCTTCTAACGGGATTGAGAGCAAGTTTAAAAACATGACTTATGTTTTTGACATGTTCGCGTGCGGCAAGAGAGGGGACCACTCCGCCATATTTGGCATGAAGTTTAACTTGAGAAGAAACTACATTAGATAAAACTTTTATTTTATCTTTGCCTGATACCTCAATCACAGACATTGCCGTTTCGTCGCACGATGTTTCAATTCCAAGTATTTTCATAACGGCTTATTTTAGCATTTTCAGTTGATTTTATCCAGTTTTTATGAGAAAATTAACCGAAATGGCGCCATCGTCTAACGGTTAGGACGGCTTTCTTTCAAGAAGCAAATCGGAGTCCGACTCTCCGTGGCGCTGCCAAATAAACAATGTTATAAAATAAAGGTATTAAAATTAATATAAAACAATATGAGCAGAGAAAAAATAGATAGGAAGTTGAGGGCGATTAACAAAGAAGTGCCCGCTGGGCGCTTCTTTGTTTAAAGTTCTGTGACTATTTTTTTGAATACGTCAGGTTCGTGTTCGGCTATGTCGGCGAGTATTTTGCGGTCCAACTCGACGTGGGCTTTGAGAAGTTTATTGATAAGTTTTGAGTAGGTTATGCCGTTTTCTCTGGCGGCGGCGTTTATTTTGATTGTCCAAAGATTGCGGAAAGTTCTTTTTTTCTTTTTTCTATCGGCAAACTGGAATGACCAGGCGTGAAGAAGACCTTCTTTGGCTTGGCGATACTTAGTGTTTCTGGTCCACATAAAACCCTTTGCATGTTTCAGCAATCTTTTTCTTCGGGCATTAGCAATTGTTCCTCGTTTTACGCGTGGCATTTTTGTATATTAAATATTGCTTTGAAGCAAAGCTTTAGCGCTCTTCATCAATGAACCGGGTGCAAGTACATGGCCCTTTTTGTTTCTTGCGGCGCTACCTGCTTCTTTGGCGTTGAAGTGATCCTGATGTGGCGGGCGCTTCATTAATTTACCTCTCCCGGTAATTTTAACTCTCTTTAAAAATGATTTATTTGTTTTTCCTTTGTGCGCCATGTGTATGAGTTAGTTATTTTTTGATTGTGGTTGTCCATCCGAACGGAGATCTTTTTATAATTTCTTGGACAGTATATTCTTCTTTGATAAATTTTATAAAATTATTGAGTTTTTCTCTACCAAGTTGGGCGAGGGCCTTTTCTCTTCCTCTTAGGGTCAACTCTATCTTGACAATATTTCCTTCGTTCAAAAATTCTCCTATCTGTTTTGCCTTGAACTCCAAATCGTGAATTCCTGTCTTAAATCCTACTCTGACAGTTTTTCTTTCCTGCTCTTTCTGTTTAGGTCCAGATTTCTTTTCTTGACGTTCCTTACGGTATATATATTTACCATAATCCATGATTTTGGCAATAGGGGGTTGCATATTTGGATCCACTTCGGCCAAATCAAGGTCTTTCTCTCGGGCAAGTTTAAGTGCGTCAAAAGTCTTCATTGGACCAAGTTGTTTTCCCAGCTCATCTATTACTTGGACTTCGACTGCCTTTATTTGATTGTTTATTCTTAATCTTTTTAACAATGTAGTACTTATTTTAGCATGTTTGTTGAGAAAAGAAAACACCTCTTAGACTTCATACTGACCAGTGGGGAGCTTCATTTGCAAAAAATCTAATCTTGTGGCATACTATGCCAATCATGGAAAATAAATACTCAGGCAGGGATTTAATCATGTTTATCGTTTTAGTTGTCGCCGTAGGAATACTGGGCTATTTTATCGGCGTAAACGGAATATTTCAGAAGGCGTCAGTCTCTGATGCTGTCCTTTCTCCAACCCCAACCACATCAGTCAGTCCGATTGTGACCACTTTTGCAACCCCGACGCCAACTCCGCTTGTCTTAACACCGACACCGAGCTCCACTCCTTTGGTTTCAGGTATTCTCGGGTCAGTAACTTTTGACGGCAGACCCGTATCTTCAATGGAAATAAGGATTTTAGACTCAAACAGTAATTTTGTAAAAACAGTTGTTACAGATATTAATGGTAGATTCAGAACAGAACTTTCTCCAGGAACATATATAATGGGTCCTTTTAAAGAACCCAGTTCTGGAACGGTAATTAACTCTAGTAGAGTAACAGTAAATGGGGGATACTTCTCAGAAATAAACGCAACCTTCAAGCGTCAGTAAAATTTTTGTATAAAAAAGCCGATGTCAGTCGGCTAGTTTTTTTCTACAAGTACTTCCTCTATCATTTTTTTGACTCTGTCCAAATTTAGACAGTTGGATTTTCTAAGATTGAGTTGGCACTTAGCACCTTCAAGTATCCAGCTAATAGGAAGATGATACAAATCTTCTGCATTCTTTTTGCTTATAGAGCAGAAAGAATAGAGGGGATCCCCTGATCCGACGGTTCTTTTAATGGTCTCAAATCTTCCTTTAAGCCGTTTCCGGATCTCTCTATGTTTGAGGTGAGCGATTTCTTCAAGGGCTTTGTTTGATAAAGTTTTTAGGAGCTCCGATGTCATTGAAATGTCTCGGGCGTCATTACCCGGGTCTGCTTTTTTTTGTTGAGCTCTTTCTATGGTACTTCTTTTGGCTAAAATAAAACGAACCACTTGCTCAACGCTAACTCTCGTTGTATTTAAATCAGTTCCAGTCGGTGTACTAAGTGACGGAAAATGCTTAGTGGTCAGACGCACAATTTTTTGCACGCAAGTCTCTTTTCGAGTCACGGATTGTATCCTTTTATTGTTGGAACTATTGGGGACAATAGTTTAATTAACTGGATTTGTCAATTTTTTGACTTTTAGTGTTTTTCATGCTAAAATTTTAGGCATTGGGGGTGAAAGGCTTCGACATTGGTTCTTTCCACAATTGACGCTGGAAGTGGATGGCCGTTAACCACTATAATTTCCCGACTAAACTTGTAACTGGCAATCAAAATACCAATTACGCTTTCGCCTAACTTAGTTTAGGTAAGCCATTCTGCCGCGATGCTCGCTAGCGGACCACAGAGTGTCATAAGCGAACTTTAGCAGATTCGTTGTCCTTCCGAATTCTGCCGAAAAATTGTAAGGGCTAGCGTGCGTTTATTTTGTTCATTTTTTAACCGCCCGCGAAACACTAAATGAAATATTTCAGTACACGTCATTGCGGTAAACTTTTGGACGGGGTTTCAATACCCCCACCTCCACAAGCCGACAAGAGCTGTTTTTCTATTTTAATAACAATCGATAAAAGTATGTTGACAAGTGGGGACATATATATTAGGTTAAAGTTTCTATGACTGACATTGATGACAGTTATAGAAACTTTAACAACCGATTCCGGAATGGTACGGACAAGAGGCCGTAAAATTGCCGGAACAGGAGGAGAAGGATGGCTTCTGAAGATATTCTGATCGAAGAACGGGAAAGAAAAGAAAGAAGGATTTTGCAATGTTTCGAAAACAATCTTCACTCTTTCGTTATAAGCTTGGAATCTCTTTTACAATCTGTTAATCCAATCCTAGAAGTTGAAGATATATTATGCGGATTGTCGTGTAAGGAATTCTCTTGGACCATACACGACCTGCACGGAGTTAAGTGGGTGCTTATACTTAAACTATCCAATCAAGGCAAAAGTCATGGAAGTTGGCCGTATCTATATAATGTCGAACAAAATTTTGTAATAGGATATTCTTTAGCGATTGAGTGTTCCTTTGATGGCGGTAAATTATATTGGGATTTTAATCATGGAACCAAAGGACAAGTTTCTATCTCTAACCTTGTTGAAAAGATTATCCGCGAGCATAATGGATTTGAAATGGCAAATGAAAGCTACAGATTCCCTGCTTTCCAGAAAGAAGTGTATGATTTTTTTAGAGAATTATTGTTGCACAAGACTACCCCAGACATCGTTAACTATGTTTTTAGAAATAGCCAGAAAATTTATTACTTAATACTGCAGTTTGGATTGATATACAAACAATTTTTGAGTAACCATAACGCCGTTCGGGCGTTTCAATGCCTTGTTTTTGAAACAGCCGGAGATCTAAAAGAAACCAAAAACTTTGTTAAAAGTAAGAAGCTAGAGCAGATAAGAGAATCCTTAGAAAATAGGTCCAAACAAATTGTAGCTAAGATTAATCAATAATTATTTTCTTTACAATTTTAGCGCAAAAATATTGCGCTTTTTGTTTATTTTAAACTTTTCTATTTAGACCATGTAAGGTTTTTAAGGGCTTGTGAACTAAACGATTGACTAAAAATAAAAGTCATGTTACTGTTCTTCGGTTAGTTTTTAAAACAAGGGTTTAACCAATGGCCAGGTTCGTCGTCAGTATTGAAGCGGGAAGCGTGCCCGATTCTGTCGCTTTTACTATTAAGCAAGTTGATCCGGAAAATGTGAAAGTTATAAATACTTCCCGAACAAGAAAGAGTAAGCGGACGAGTGGGTTTGTCCTTCTGGAATGTTCTGACGAATTAGCCGGAATTATCAAACATCGTAATATCCCAGGAATCAAAGAGTTTGAGACTGAGACGGGATTTATGGTAATTGGGGACCTGCCATGATGGAACCAATGGATGAAACAGTTCCTACTACTGCCCAAGAAGAACAATTTCGTACGGCAGTCAGGAATTTTGTGAAGAGAGCACCAAATCATCGGCAAGTACTTGCCGATAGTCGGTTTTCTCCAGCCCCGGAGAATATTGATAACTGGATAGGTGGTAAGGATTTACCTGAATTGACTTGGATGTCTCGTATAATGGATTTTATTTGGAGTCACCGCTGTAATTGCAGTTGTAATGGCGACCGCAATTAGCCCCGACATGTCGGGGTTTTTGTTATTCATCCACTCCTCTTTGTCTGGCGCGAGCGACATCTTTTTTCTTGATGGTTTCACGCTTGTCGTATTTCTTTTTTCCTTTGGCGATGCCAATAAGGAGTTTTATCCGACCTTTTTTATCATATAATTTCAAGGGGACAAGAGTCAGCCCGTGAGCTTGGGACGTTCCGGCTAAAACTGAAATTTCTTTTTTGGAGAGTAGAAGTTTTTTGAAACCTTGGGGGTCGTAGTTGTCTGGCGTATTAGCTACTTGATAAGGCGAAATGGTGGCACCAACTAAAAAAGGTTCTCCGTTTAGTATTTTCACATAAGAACCTTTGATGGATACCTTTCCTGTTTTGATTGATTTAACTTCGTATCCTTTCAGCACAATGCCCGCTTCAAGAGTTTCCAGGATTTCATAATCAAACCCCGCCTTTGGATTATTTGCATATTCCATAATACTCAATTTTATATCGTTTTTTTAACTAAAGCCAGATATTTAAGATAGCACCTTACAACATCTATGCATGCTACGTAGAGCCATTTTTTAAAATACTACTGATTTTAAAAAATGGCTCTACCTCCGTACGCATAGAGGTTGTGTCAACTATTTAAATAAGGCACTTGGTGCCTTATTTCCTTTCTTCTAGTTTTACCTTCACCTTCATCTGCTGGTCTTTTCTTAAGACTGTGAGTTCAACTTCACTTTCAACGGAATATTTTTGAAGCATATCTTGGAGTTCATCTGATAATTTTTCTCCATTTAATTCTAAAATTATGTCGTTCTCTTTAATTCCGGCTCTCTCGGCAGGTGAATTGGGGACTATCGCCACAGAATCGGGACGATGGTCACGGACAACCAAGGCGCCGTAGTCAACCGACAGAGAATATTGTTTTTGTAGTTTTTTGTCTAATTTTATGTATTGAAGTCCCAGATACGGCTTAACGATTCTTCCGTATTTTATAATGTCTTCAAGGTCTTGTTTGGCCCAATTAATCGGGATTGAAAATCCTATGTTTTGTGCGCCAAAGATAATGGCGGTATTGATTGCGACTACTTCTCCGTCAATGTTTATTAACGGACCGCCTGAGTTGCCTTGATTGATTGCCACATCGGTTTGAAGGACCCCTCTCAAGTGTTCCATTTCTCCTTCAGTGCCTAAAGCGGCAGAAATACTTCTTGATAGTCCTGAGATTATTCCTCTTGAAACCGTGTTACTAAACATGCCCAAAGCGTTTCCAATAGCAAGCACGGTTTGGCCCAGCTCAAGTTTTCCTGAGTTTCCGAGTCTGACAGCGGGTAACCCTTTTCCGCCAGCTGGCGGAGTAATTTTTAAAACGGCGATATCATTGATTGGATCTCGAGAAAGAACTTTTGCCAAATACTCTTGGAGGTCGGTTGTTATGACAGTGTATTCAGCGTCTTTGTCAAAAACAACATGTTTGTTAGTAAGAATAAGACCATCAGGATGAACTATAAAACCGGAGCCACCGCCTATGCTTATTTTTTCTTTCTGGTCGTTATCCATTTCTCCGAACAAAAAAGGATTTGAAAAGGGAGTGCCGGGCATGCCGTAAGCGCCTTTAATTTTAGGGAGGAATTTTGATATAACAATACTGACGACCGAAGGGGCAACCTTCTTAACTGCTTCAATTGGTAACTTATCGTATTCTGATGTATTCATGTATTTATAATATCAAAAAACTAAATTTATCAAAAGTCCTCTTTGACTTGTCTAAATTTTACTGGTACTTTGGGTCCAATTACTGAACCTTAAAAAATGAGGTAACCGATGAGTGACTTAGCAGACAAAATTTTAGATTCTGTTTTTCCCAGACCTAGTCCTTCCACGAGGCTTTCAATACGAGGAAGGGGAACGACGTCTGCAAGAAGTGACGATACTAAAGATAAATTACCGCACACCGGAACTACCGTACTTGCCTTCAAATATAAGAATGGAATCATGTTTGCTGCTGACAGAAAGACAAGTGGGGGTTATTTTAGTATTTTTTCTTTAGAAGCCATCAAGATTGAGCAAATTGCTCCTCGTACCGTAGTTGGTTGTGCCGGTCTTGTGGCCGACTCTCAGTTTATAAAGGAAGTTTTGGAAGAAACCAACTCTGGTTTTAATAGTCGGTATGGTTTCACTCTATCCGTAGAAGGGCAAGTTAATTATTTAGTCAATTTATGTAGGAACTTCCGTTTTTATGTTGATCCATTGAGCATGGGCTTGGAAATCCAAGCGGTTATAGGTGGCATGGATTTTTCTGGAGACTTTGAAATTTTTGAGATTTCCGGAGAAGGCAGTTTTTATAAAAAAGATTTTACTGTTGTAGGGTCGGGTACAGATCATGCAATGGGGGTGTTAAAAGAGAACAGAAAAAACTTGATTGGAAGAAGCTTAAACTTACGGGAGTCAATGTTGGTGGCGGTTAAGGCAATTTACCGAGCCGGTGAAGCGGATAGTGGAACATCAGATATCAGAGTGGCAACACCAAATATTGCGGTAATAACCAAGTCAGGAGTTAAATTTATTAAAACCGAAAATGTAAAGAAGGTAGTAGATAGAGTTTTAGAAAAGGAGGTGTAAAATGACCAAGAAGAGAATGGTGGGCACGGTTTCTAAAATGAGTGGATTTAGTTACGGTTTCTTTGAGGAATTTATTATGAAGAAAACCGAAGCAGAGCAAAGGTTGGCACGAGTGTTCACCGTTTTCATTAAATTAGTACCAAATAGTGGATATTTTATTTGCGGGGGCAATGTGCCGTTTTCTCAGTTCAGCAACAGTAATTTTGGCTGTATTATTATAGGATCTTCTTTGGTCGAGATTAATCAAGGAGAGGACCTAATTCGTAGGGTCGGCTCTAGGATAAACACAATGTTTTCGGAAAAAGATTTTCATTCCACGGTTGTCATGGACTTTCTTTCCAGGTACTTAAAAGCCAATCTTCAAAATATGAAAATACCCCAAGCTTTAGCTATTGAATTTTTTATCACAGATATATTGGGAAATTTGCTTAGAGTACACTTTCATGGGGATATAGAAATTGACTCTGTTGATAGTACTGATAAAGATATTTTTATGACAGGTGGCTACGACGAAAAATTTAGAGAGAATCTTTTGAGAGAATTAAAAAAAGCACCTCAAACAATAGATAAAGAAAAGATGACTGAATTTGCAAAAGGAATCAAGAGTAAATTTAGATTGTCCCATGTTGGTTTTGTTCTTCCTTAAGATTAAAATAATAAATCTGGCCATGCCGGATTTTTTAATTTCCGATTTTTGGAGTATATTTTAGGTCAGATAATTAATCCATTTTATCTTTTTAGCGGAGCGGATTTTAGTCAAATCCTAGACGCGAGTCTGAAGATGTAGATTATTCTACTTCAAGGACGAGTAACGAAGGATTTGGCTAATAATATGCCCGCCTTCAGAAGGAGCTGAAAGAATAGCCAAATTCCATTGTCTCTCCTCCTCGCCATAGAACAATCTATGTCTTTGTCGTCGTTTCTCGGACTCGGCTATTCTTTCAAGCTCTAAAATGATAAAATGGGTTAATTATCTGACCTACATGCTTAAGTCTTGGCTAAGAAAAGAAATTTCTGACAAATTTCCGAATGTTGAATTTGATGTTTTGACGCCTCCGGATGACAAAATGGGAGATTATTCCATCAATCTTGCTTTTATTTTGGCTAAAAATGACAAAACGAACCCAAAAGATATCGGAGAGAATATTGTAGAAGAGTTTCTAAACAATAAAGAAATTGGAAAAAAATTCAGTAAGATTCAGTTTGTCCCTCCTGGGTTTATAAACTTTTATCTTAACGAAAATTATTTAAAGACCAGGTTGTTGGAAGTCATAAAAGAAAGAGAAAGATTCGGAGATTCTGAAATAGGAAAGGGAATCAAAATAAATTTAGAATTTGTTTCTGCCAATCCTACTGGACCTTTGACCGTTGGTAATGCCCGTGCTGGTTCATTTGGAGATACACTCGGCAATATTTTTAAAAAGACAGGATACGAAGTAACAAAAGAATATTATATTAATGACGTGGGTAATCAGGTGAACAAACTTGCTGAATCAACAAAACTTAGAATGAAAGAGTTAAGGGGTGAAAAAATAGAATTCGGTCCGGATCTCTATCAGGGAGAATACGTTAAAGAAATGGCCCGGGAATTTTTGGAAAAAGGAATATCTGAAGATGAGGTTGGAAAGTTTGCCATAAAAACAATGACGGATAGAGCGAGAACATCCACCCAAAAAATGGGAGTAGAATTTGATGAATGGTTTTTTGAATCCACGCTTCACAAAAGTGGAGAAGTTAAGGCCGTTCTTTCGGAGTTGGAATCAAAAGGAAGTGTTTTTGAAGAGGATGGCGCAAGGTGGTTGAAAATAAGTGAAGAGCAAAAGGCAGTTCTTGTAAAAAGTGACGGTTCAACAACATATCTTCTCAACGATATTGCTTATACCAAAAACAAATTTGAAAGAGGTTTTACAAGTGTGATTAACGTTTGGGGGGCTGACCATCATGGAGACGTAATAAGATTGAAGACCGGTGTGTCCGCGCTTGGATATGATCCTGATCGTCTGGAAATACTTCTTCACCAGCTGGTTTCAATCAAAGAAGGCGGTGAACTTCAAAAAATGTCCAAAAGAGCGGGCCGGTTTGTTTTGTTGGACGAACTGTTGTCTGAAGTAGGCAAGGATGCCATCAGGTTTTTCTTTCTTACCAGAGATTTAAATACACACATGGAGTTTGACGTTGACTTGGCAAAAAAGCAATCAAAAGAAAATCCCGTTTTTTACATTCAATATGCTCTTGCTCGTTTGAATAGTGTTTTTGCAAAGGCAGGAAGAGTTCCAAGCGGTAACATTGAAAGAATTAAGGAGGAAGAAGAGATGCGACTACTGAAAGACATTGTAAGGTTTCCTGAAGTCGTTGAGGATATTTCTCAAAATTATCAGGTCCACCACCTTGCTCAATATGCACTTAACATTGCCGGTGATTTCCACAAGTTTTATGAAAAGCACCACATTATTCAGGAAAACGATTTAGAACTTCAGTCAGCTCGTTTGTTGCTTGCTAGAGGAGTCTATACGGTTCTAAAGATTTGTTTGAACCTCATGGGACTTTCTTCTCCGGCGAAGATGTAGGAGTGAAAGTGTTGTTGCTCCTAGAATATCCATTAATAGGTCACTGACCGTATCATCAAGGTCTCCCATGAAGTAAGCATGAACTTTGAAGTATATATATACTGGTTCTATTAGTGTTTGATTTGCTATGTATTCGGCAAACTCCCAAGCAACTCCTATAAAAACAGTCACCCCCACGATTATTAATAAATTTTTTAATGTATTTTTGTTTACAAAATATTCGCTAAGGTAATTTGCCATAAGCATTGCGATAAAAGATCCGCCTAAAAAGTGTAAGGTTTGATCAAACCAAGGGTAAACTAAATACCATTGGTAATACAAACCAACTAGATTTACGACAAAAATTGAAACCAGAAAGATTAGAGATCTTTTCATGTTCTTTTGTTTACCCTATCACGTAATTGCTTTTTATCAAAATTTGGTGTTTAATATCTGGCCTCCGTCTCAACAATATCTTCCTGACGCGTTGCGAGATATTTTATCAATCCCGCAAGGCGGGACGAGGAAGCTGTAGCTGTCGCTACTGCGACGAGGATAAACGAAGCGGGGTGATAAAATATCCGCAACCCTAATGGGATACGGCCAATCTTGTTCACCACTGCGTCACTCCTCCTCGGAGTAGAATAACTACACCTTCGTCGTCGTTTCTTATGTTGACCAAGATTGACTAGTATCGCGGCGAAAGATATTGTTGAGACGGAGGCCTAAACGCTATTTAAAGCGGGGGAAGACGATTGACAGCTTCAACCCATTTGGCGGTCGGTGCTGCTGTTGGTGTGGTGGCACAGGAATTCTTGGCATTCGGCGAAAGTAAGCCAGAAAATTTTTTTTGGGCGTTTGTTGCCGGATTTGTCTCTCACCTTGTATTAGACGCCTTTACTCACCAAGAATATAGCTTTGGAGGTACAAAACTTGGTTTCGTTCTTTTTTTTGAGGTTACGGCAATGTTGGTCTTGCTTTTGTCACCCGGCAGGTCTTTAATGGTAAATGCAGTTATTTTTTTTGGAATGGTTGGTGGAGCCTTGCCTGATGTAATTGAACTTGCCCACAGATATGTAATAAATTGGCCTTGGTTAGATGTTCTGGGATCAAAAATTCACTTTTGCCATGGGCTAGTGTCGTTTGGGTCTATGGCAAGTTTCCAACTTCAATTTTTTATTGCACTTATTGCCGTTCTTTTTGTGAGGTTAAGACCTGTTTTGTAATGGGTCTTTTTAATTGAACTTTGACAGAAATTGATATAAACTTAAACAAAAATGGCCGATTTTGATTGGGGTCGAACATTGTACCCATTTTATCAGTTTAGCGGAGCGGATTTTAGCCAAATCCGAGACGCGAGTCCGCAGACGTAGATGATTCTACTTCAAGGACGAGTAACGAAGGATTTGGTCTAAAATCAG
>Ga0209542_10006967_pt1 | contig 21735 bp, 24 predicted proteins | sample RifCSPhighO2_01_FD_184028 | JGI IMG/M metagenome (GOLD analysis project Ga0209542, IMG submission 184028) | Soil microbial communities from Rifle, Colorado - Rifle CSP2_plank highO2_0.1 (SPAdes) (version 2) | ecosystem: Environmental > Terrestrial > Deep subsurface > Rock core/Sediment ... | reverse complement strand
TGCAGATCGCGCTGCTGCTCAACTGTCAAATTCCTGACGAGCTTCACGTCATGCGCAAGACTGTCACGGACGGCAGCAACACTTCAGGTTTCCAGCGAACGATACTTGTCGGAATGGAGGGCCACCTGAAGTACAAGGGAAAGAAAATTCCCATCACTTACATAAATCTGGAGGAGGACGCGGCCGCAATCGTGGGAGAGGAGGACGGAAACGCGACATATCGGCTGAACCGCATGGGCGTGCCGCTTGTTGAAATCGGCACAGGCCTGCTTGAGGGCTTCACTGCGGAAGAGATTGAGGATATCGCTTTTCAGATAGGGATGATTTGCAGATCGACGTCGGTAAAGCGCGGCATCGGGACGATCAGGCAGGACGTCAACGTGTCGATACGCGGAGGCCTGCGCGCGGAAATAAAAGGCGTGCAGGAGCTGAACCTGCTGTCGAAGATCGTTGAGAACGAGGCGCGGAGGCAGATCGCCATGACTGAAATCAGGAATAGTTTGAAGAGAAGGGAAGTGAAGAAAGTGACTGCCAGGCCGGAGGACGTCACGCTGCTGCTGAGAGCGACCAAGTCGAAAGTCCTGCGCGGCATGATCGACAGCCACATGACAATTTTCGGCATGAAGCTGGGCGGATTCGCGGGCATGCTCAAGCGGCAGATTTCTCCCGCACGCACGCTAGGAAAAGATTTGGCAGATTTCGTCGGAATTTTCGGGCTGAAGGGAATTATCCACAGCGACGAGGACTTGCAGAAGTACAACGCGGTTGAAGATTTCGAAAAACTGCGGCAGCACTTCTCCGCGCGAGGAGAGGACGCGATAGTTTTGCTCGGAGAGTATAAATCGACAGGCGCTGTGGCAGAGCAACTCATCAACAGGTTGAATCAAATCGTTGTAGGAATGGAGAAGGAGACGCGGGCGGCTAACGACGACGGGACGACGCGCTTCGTACGACCCCTGCCAGGAGCGGCACGCCTCTATCCGGAGACAGACGTCATTCCTATGCCGCTTAGCAAAGAATTCGTAGAAAAAATCAGGAAAAACCTGCCGGAGCCATGGTACAGGAAGTTCGAGAAGTTCAAGTCCCAGTACAAAGTCTCGGAAGACCTCGCAAGGCAGATGATGGAGTCGGAAAAGCTTCAGCTGTTCGAGAAAATCGTGAAGGAGACGGGCGCGAATCCGACAATAGTAGCCAGCACTTTCCTAAGCACGCTGAAAGATTTGGAGCGAAGAGAAAAAGTCGAGCTGCAACGCATTGCAGAGAGACATTATTTTGAAATTTTCGACGCTCTGGCGAAGGAAAAAATATTGAAGGAAGCACTGCCGGAACTTTTCAAGTATTTTGCCGAAAAGCCAGGAGAGACGATCGATGGAGCGATAGAGGAGCTGAACCTCGTGCCTATCACAGTCGCCGACTTGCACAAGATGACAAAGGAGCTTCTCGAGCAGTCGCAGAGCCTCACGTACGAGAAGGCGGTCGGCCTCATCATGAGCAAAGTGAGGGGCAGGATCGACCCGCAAGTTGTGATGAGCACGGTCAAGAAATATTTTAAATGAATTTTAGTTAAATCTTAAATAATTAATTGGGAATCCATTAAATATTAGCATAGCAATTGATATTTATGGAGAAGCAAAAAGCAACTGTCATTACAGTTTTTAAAAACATTGGTCATCAAAAAGAATATGAAATAAGGAGAATTTTGTCTGAATATATGAAAAAAGTTCAGAGGATTTTAGAAAATCATGGATATGAAGTTGGAATTGAAGATAAACCTAGAATTTTTAATGTTCAGAAAGGATTGAGATGGTATGCAACACATCTTCTAGATTTTGTTTGGTATGATGGTGATTATGGTCAAAATCCTGTAACAGGTGCTATAGGAAAAGGTTACATTAGAGATTTTATTGAACAACAAAGACTTCACAAAAGACCAGAAAAAATTGTCTGCATTAGTGATGTACCTACTTGGACTTCAGGTTTAACTAGTTTACCTATTAATTATCAGCATAATGTTACTTGGCTTTCCTACTTCGACCCACGAACTGATAATATGCTCGATGACAATCAGGTAGCAGGATTCATTCTAGAGAATCATACAAAATTTTAATGGATTTACAATTAATCCTTAAATATTTAACGAGCTTTCTTTCTCTCTTTCGCAACAATCTTTGCCGCCTTCTCCACGCTTTTTGGGTAATGCTTGACGAATTCCCTGCCGCGAATCAAGAAATTCTTCTCGGCCTTGTTCGATTCGAAAGTCTGCATCAGATATTCCTGCGCCTTCTTCGTGTCGAACTCCCTGCATGAGAAAATATCAATCGTTGCGAACCCGTCTTTAGGGAATGTGTGAATGCTGACATGCGACTCGGCAAGAAGGACGAAAGCGGAAATTCCTCCGCGGTCAAAAGAATCGTCCCGCCCTCTGTATTCAGTGACCTGCGGGTCGGAAATGCGGTGCATGCCGATAAATTCAGGAAAATCCTTTAGGAATTTCTTCACAAATTCCTTATCCGCGAGTTTTTCCTTGCTGCAATGATAAAGGTCAAGCATCAAATGAGGTCCGAACATTTTTTTAATCGTGCGACTCCCGTGTTGAAAGTGATTTTTAAAATCATTTTGATTTGATTTCAGAGAATAATCTATTGTGCGGGCTGAGTATATAAAAATTGTTGTTTTTCATCACTCAGAATTTTTTAAAAAAATTAGAAAAAAATTCGCTGAAAAATTAAAAAAAAATTTCAGTAAGCTCTCCACTTCGTCAAAACTTTTTTCCTGTCCGTATCGATGACAATCCATGAACCGATTTTTTTCTGCCCGACTTTGCGGCTTGGCTTGATCTTTTTCAGGTGGCAGACGTAAAGATTGGCGACTGCCCCGTGAGAAACCACCGCGATCGCCTTCCTTTTTTTCTTTTTTTCCGTCGAGACGATTCTGTTGAAGGCTTTCAGCATTCTCTCCAAGCAGTTCCGCGCAGTTTCCCATCCTCTGGCGCTTTTCGCCGGGTTTGCGTAAAAATAGTCGACGTTTTCCCACAATTGCTTCTTGCGCAGAAATTGGTTTCTTTTCCTAATCTCGTCTATTCCTTCGACGATTTTCATCGGTATCCTGTGTTTCTTCGCCCAGTACCTTCCTGCGAGATGCGCCTTCGGCTCGGTGCTCGCGTAGATGAATTCCACTTCGCTCCAGAATTTTCTCTTCGCCAAACTCCTTACCTGCTTCCATCCGTCTTCAGAAATCTTCCATTTCGGCGGCACTTTCTCGCTCGTAGGCACTGTGTCGGGATGTGTTATCAGATAAATCTTCATTTCAGTCACATTTCATTTTTTAAAATTTATTTTGTGTGTATTTCAACCACGTCTTCGTCCTCGACTCGATAGTCAAGACCGACAGTCTTGCCGCTGAACTTGGTGGAGTTGAAGATGCGCGCGAACCTGAAATTCTTCAGGAAGTCCTTGTGGATCTTTTCCGCCACGTCCTCGACAGACGCCCCTTTCCTCAGCGCGATCGCAGGCAGCACTTTCGGCTTTCCCGGTTCTTTCGTGTAAACCCGTATCATCCCCAAGTTCTTCCACATCAGCCCCTTAAGCTCTTCCAAATTTTCCCCTTCCTCGGCAGACAATTCCAAAAATCCGTACTCATTCCTTATTTCCCCCAACTTTGCCTGACTGCTGTCAGCCTTCGTCGCAACAAAAAAGTACGGCCTTCCGTCGACGTCAAACGCCTTCTGCAAAATTTTCATCAGTTTTTTTATTTGCTCTTCAATTTCCTGCGTCGCATCAATCATCACGATGCATTCGTCGGCTATCTCCAGCAGCGAAAGCATCTCGCTGTCAAAGCTCGACGGCACCTCGATGAGCTGCAGCTGCACGTCCTTGTACCGCATCATACCTACTTCAGGCAGCTTCGTCGTGTAAGGATAATCCGCAACCTCCGCGTGCGCGTTCGTCAGCGCGTTCAGCAGAGAGCTTTTTCCGCAGTTCGTCAAGCCGACCAGGCAAACGGTCGCGGCCCCTTCCTTCCTTATCGAAAACTTCGGCTTGCCTCTTCCGCTTCTCCTCGCCGTCTCGGCCTGTTTCTTCAGCTTCGCCAGGCGTCTCTTGAATTCAGAAAGCTGGTGCTCGCTTCCTTTGTGTTTCGGAAGCAGGCGTATCATTTCCTTGAGCGCGGCGATTTTTTCTTCCTTGCTCTTCGCGGCGAGATATTTTCTCTCGGCTGCAAAATATTCAGGTCCTGCGTTAACTGGCATACTTTTTTGTTGTCACTCGCTGGCTTAAATCTCTTATATCTCTTGCATTTCTCAAATTTCCTTTGAACTTTCCACGTCCGGGCTTTCACTTCTTTCGCTTCCGAACGTTACGCCTTTCGTTCTCCTGATAAACCCTTCCCTCATCAGGCTCACCTTGTTCTCTACCTGCCTGTAAATCTCGTCGGGGTTTCTCACTCCCTTCATCACGATATTCTCGCGGAAGCCTGTCACCTCGACGTCGCCGAAATTGAAGATGCGCCCCCACACTCCCTTCTTGACGCGTATGTCGGAAACGTTCCCATGGGGAATGGATATCCTTTTCCTCCTTATCAGCCCCTCGATCTTTATCACTTCGTTGTTCGTCACGACGTACTTTCGCATGAGCTGCTCGATTGCCGGCTCCTCGATCAGGAAAGTTATCGTGAGAAGGAAGGCGGAAAAGATGCCGAACGGCAGCAGGTCGGCGTAGGAGGTGAAGAAGATTTTCACGTTCAGGTACGGCCAGACCATGACGAGCAGCACCGCGGCCAGCGCGACAAGCGCGTAGTTGGATATGTACGACACGCGAGACGTCTTGTAAACGTTGCCCTTCTCAGGAATTTTTTGTTTTCGGAGCTTGATGGCAAACACCTCTATTAACAATTTGCACTTTAAATTATTTCTATCTGTCTTTTGTCTTCTCGAGCAGCAGCTAGCATGCAAAAATCAGAAAAAAATTGGAAAAATAAATAAAAACAAAAAATTTACTTGAAGCGCTTCTGGTTGGTCCAAAGATAGAAGATTATTATCGCAGGGATTGCGATGCCGACTATGTTGAACGAAGGAAGTGCGATGAGAAGCGAGATCCCTTCAAGCACCATCGTCCATGTCCATCCCCATTTCTTCATCTGCCAAAGGCCGTAAAGCACGTAGGCTGTCGCGATTCCGAGAACGAATATCAGGAGGCCTGCGACGCTGCCTAGTCCTGCCAGCACTCCTCCAGGAACTCCCCCGATCACAGTTCCGAGTCCTGTCGTTATGCCGAACAGCGCGAGCCCTCCGAGGATGGCGATGAGCGCGCTCAACCAACCGAGAACGCATATTATAGTAATTCCCAATGGTCTTGCCATTTTTGCACCTTTTGCTTGTGTAGAACTTCGTTTCGGCGGCTTATAAATTGAATAAATAAAATTTGAGGAAAATTTTTAGAAATTCGAAAATAATTCAGAAATTTTTAGAAAAAGTAGAAAAAGGAAAGTAAAAAATTCATCAAATATTTCATTGTTTTATTTTTTTGTCAGTCGTTTCGCTATTCTTCTTCGCTTTCTTCGGCTTCGGTAGCTTCCTCTTCGGTGACGTCTTCGGCCTTTGCATCGCTTTCAGCTTCGGCCTTTCCGCCCTCAGATTCGGCTGCTTCAGATCCGGCGACTACTTTCTCTCCGATGGCGAACCTGTTCATGACCTCTTTTATCCTGATCTTGCACTTCTCGCCTTGCTTGACTCCAGCGACGAACACGACAAAGTTCTTCACTCTGGCAATTCCGTCTCCCTTTGAGCCAACTTCGGAAATCTCGACGTCGTACTCTTCGCCTGGCTTGACCGGCTTAGGCATGTCATATCCTCCGCCTCTGTCTCTGCCACCGCCCCAAGAGCCTCCGCCTCCGCCTCGGCCTCCTCCCCGGAAGCCTCCGCCTCCACTTCTTCTTTCAAATCTTGGCATTAAATTCCCTCCATTTTATTTTTTTTTATTTTTGCGAATTTTTTGGCGAATTTTTGATTTTCCACGCTCAGAATTAGCCTTCATCCCTCAAGCCTTCTTCAAGTTGCCCTTCAGCAGTCCTCAGTCGAACTCAAGTCGATTAATTCTTGGCAGTTTCCAATCAAATCCGCACTCAGTCTCAATTATCTATACCAAGAAACCGCGTTTTCGCCTAAAGTTTGCCTTTCGGTCGACACAACCAGTTCCTTACGTTAGTTAATTTACGACCTCCTAAATTCTGTAAGAAATTAACCCAGGCAAGTATTTAAGCTCTTCGATGGTGCAAACGCGAAAAGAGCGACCTTTATAACCCGTTCTTCACAACTTTCTCTTACCCGAAAGGGCAAATGGAGTAAAAAGTCGGTGTCAGTAAAATCAGGGTCTAGAACAATTGCTAGAAAAATAACCAAAACAGCGAAAGCCGTGAAAACTGTTAAAAACGTGATTTCACGGGTGCCGAAGTTGAAGGAAAGGATACAGACTCTTTTCACTCGTCCTAACGTCGTCGCCATTTCTCTTTTCGCTATAGCGAGCAGGTCGCTGTCCTTCACATGGATCTTCTGGGACGGCCTCCTTTCGCACAAGCTGTACAAGCACCAGAACGTCTGGCCTGACCAGTTCCTCCGCTTCTTCCGCGTCGGAGTCGGCATAAGCTGGTTCTTCGGCCTCGTCAACCCCATCACGGCAGGAATTATGCTAGCCGCGGATGGCATCTACTCGATCGTCCGCTACAGACAGCTGAAAATCACGCAGCACTTCATCGAAGACGTTCCTCGACTGGCAAGAATCGGACTTGCCCTCGTTCTCATTCCAGCAGTAGGTTTAATTTAATCTAGAACTTTTCTCTTATTTCTTTCTTCAACGACTACAACAACAGACGGCAGCAGCACCAACGCTCGTCATAGAAATGGTAAAGACAACCTACGGTTTTCTTGGAACTTTCCCTTCTTCAAATTTTTTTTTCAAAAAAAAAAGAAACGAAATGCGCTCGGGCTGGGATTTGAACCCAGATGAGCTTGCGCTCGCCAGTTTTCGAGATTCACCAATTTTTTCTGGTGCCCCACCGAGTTAGGCGACCCGAGCAATTGAAGATTATTCATCTCTATTTAAATGATTTTTATTGCTCAAAAGATTTTCAAATACTTAAATCTTAAAACGCATTTGAATTTAGTATGGCGCTTCAAAATAAACCTGAAGTAATTTACAAGGAACTTGAGGGTCCTGAACCGCAAGAAGTGAAAGACGCATTAAATTCATTAGGGCTTTTGCATAGACCACGTTCAGTTGTTTACGCGGAACTTACCAGTTTGAGATTGCATCTTCATAAAAAAACCTTTGAATTATTCGTTGTGAGCGAAGGTACTGGCACTTTAAAACAATATTTCTTAGACGAACAAAGCAAAGATTTTTACCGAACAGGCCCGTTTTTGCGTGATAAAGAATTTCCGCTTAAACAAGGAGTTTTAGTTTTTATAGAACCGCTGACGCCACATAATATACGAGATGTTGCGGGGGTTTTAAAAACTTACATTGTGCAAATGCCTACACATGACCCAAAAGATGAATTCTATGTACAATATTTTTAAAATTATTCCTTTTCTTTTAGCTCTGCGTCCTTCACGTCAAGGTAACCAGAAGAAGTCTTGCTGTCCCAAATTTTTTCCGCGTCGAGAAATTCAATTCTTTTCTTGAAAATAGGACCATCCACTACAAAACTATTATATCCGCCTCCTTCTCCAAGCGCGTCAAAACCAAATTTTCCGCTCAAATGCTTTAAGTCAATCATCGTCTCGAAGTCAAGCCGCTTGCCAATCCATTCCGGCCCTAATCCGTCCGCGGCCACATCTGTTATGCGTATGTCAAAGCCCTGCGCGATTTCGTGCTCAAGCAGCTGCTCACTCGCCATGCCAGCAAAAGGAACAATCACATTTTTCCCGAACTTTTCTGCAACTTTCTTCACTTCATTTATCTGAGTCTGCTGTAGTCCGACACCGCCGAGTAAAACTGCTTCTGACTTCAGTCGTGCGAAAACATTTTCAAGAATTTTCGCTTCTTTAGTTGAACCGATCTCGTCGGTCTTTGCCATGATTATCGGTATGCCCATCGCCTCGGCCTGCAGCAGCGTCCACTCGACAGTCGGGTAGTGCCACAAGTAAGCCTCTGTGCTTCTCGGCTTTATCGCAACAAGCGCCTCGACCTGCCAGCCTTGCTGAAGAGCATATAGACAACAAGCAACACTATCTTTGCCCCCGCTAAACATAACTGCTACTTTCATTTCTCTCACAGCTCTTATCAGTCTCTCTGAACTTATCTCTCAACTTTAATTTGTGGATTCTTAAACTTAACTTTTTATTACGAGAGATAATTAATAGTGTGTCCTCATTATGCCTGTAGAACTTAAAAACATAGAGCCGCGTGACTACCAAATTAACATATCGGAAACGGCAACGCGTAAAAACACTCTTGTCGTCCTGCCAACTGGCATCGGCAAGACTCTCATCGCCATCCTCGTCGCAATCGAGCGGCTGAAAAAATTCCCCCAGAGCAAGATACTCATCATGGCGCCCACGCGCCCGCTGAACGCCCAGCACAAGAAAAGCTTCGAGCAGCAGACGACGGTAGACGCGGAAAAAATCATTCTCATCACGGGAAAAATCCAGCCAAGCGAGCGGACGGAGCTTTACGATTTTGCGACTGTGGTGGTGGCAACGCCGCAGACCATTGAAAACGACGTCGAGGCCGGGCGGCTGCATCTGAGAAATTTCTCGCTCGCAGTCTTCGACGAAGCGCATCGCAGCGTGAAGGACTACGCGTACACGTACGTGTCGAAAAAATATCGAGAACAGTCTGAACATCCGCTAATTCTGGGGCTGACAGCATCGCCTGGAGCGACGGAAGAAAAAATTGAGGAAATAAAAAACAACCTGTTCGTCGAGGCGGTGGAGATACGCAGCGAGCAGGACGAGGACGTGAGCAAGTATGTGAAGGAAATCCAGAAGGATTTCCTATATGTAGATTTTCCTGCGGAATTCCAGATGCTGCGCGGCATGCTGCAGGAGATTTTGAAGGATTCGATTTATTGGCTGGCTGAGCATCACATAATCCACACATACAGGCCAAGCAAGAGAGAGCTGCTGGCAATGCAGATAAGGACGAGTATGAGCTATTCGCACAACCGGAACAATTACGGATCGCTTCATGCGATGCTGAGGCTGGCTGAGGCAATCAAGCTCGAGCACGCCATCGAGCTCCTGGAAACACAAGGCATGTCATCACTCCATGAATACCTGCACAAGCTGGGAAGCAGCAAGAAAAATACGGACAGGAAAATTATGCGGGATCCGCGAATGATCGATGCGTACAAGAGAATTCAAGACATGCATGAACAGGGAATCGATCATCCGAAGGCAGGTAAGCTGAAAGATATTGTCAAGGATTTGCTGAAAGGAAAATCCGGGATAAAAATAATTATTTTTGCAAATTACCGTTCGGCTGTTGAGAAAATCAGGAAGCTGCTGGAGGCGGAAAATATTTCTGCCCAGGAATTCATAGGGCAGACAATGAAATCAGGGAAAGGAATGACGCAGGACCAGCAGATAGCGATGCTGAGCCGCTTCCGCAATGGAGAGTTCAATGTCCTCGTGTCAACAAGCATCGGCGAGGAAGGACTCGACGTGCCGTCAGTTGATTACGCAATTTTTTACGAGCCCGTTCCGAGCGAAATTCGCGCGATACAAAGAAGAGGTCGAGTTGGAAGACAAGTTTCTGGAAAAACAATTTTCTTGATAACGAAGGACACGCGCGACGAGGCGTATTTCTTCGCGGCCATCAACAAGGAAAAACGAATGAGAGGAATTCTGCATGGAATGAAAAAGAGGCTGGAAAGGAAGAAAAGTTTAAAAGATTTTATTGAATGAAGTGATAAAATGGAAACGCAGAAAATGTTGACGCCGAAGGGAAAAGTTGTAGTCGTTGCGGATTATCGAGAGAGAGAGGTCGCAGATCATCTGAAAAAGCTGGGAGCGGTCGTCAACACGCAGCCGCTTGAGGTCGGAGATTTTTTGGCAAGCGAGAAAGTCGCAATCGAACGAAAGAGTTTTGACGATTTTGTGAGCAGCATCATCGACGGCCGCATATTCGACCAGGCAAGAAACATGAGGGAAAATTTCGAACATCCACTGCTGCTGATCGAAGGCTATTCCAACCGCGAGATAAATGACAACGCGTTGAAGGGAGCAATCGCAGCACTCATCCTCGACTACGGCGTCTCTATCCTAACAAGCAAAAACGAGTATGACAGCGCGAAAATTATCTACTGGATCGCAAAGAAGGAGCAACATGAGTCGCAGAACTTCGTCGGGATAAAAGTGGGGAAGAAGCCGAAGACGACGCAGCAGCTTCAGGAATTTGTCGTTGCATCGATTCCGGGCGTGTCTACAGTTTTGGCGAAGCGCCTGCTGGAAAAATTCGGAAGCGTTGAAAATATTTTCGCGGCAAGCGAAGAAGAGCTGCAGGAAGTAAAGGGCATCGGCAAGAAACTTGCGAAGGGCATTAAAAAACTTTTCACGACAAAATATTAAGCGGAAAAGCGAGGCGTTTGGTTGGTAAGAAATCTGATTGTTGGACTTGATGCGGGAATAAATTTCGGAATCGCGATTTTCGACACCGAAGGGAAAATTATCTCCGCGACGACGATCAGGCAGGCGAAACGCGGAGAAGTCATCAAGCATATTCTGAAGTTCGGCCGTCCCGTCATCATCGCGTCCGACGTCCGCCCTCTTCCGCAGAATGTCGTGAAGCTGGCAACTTCTCTCGGAACCCGCACCTACTATCCGCCTCAGGCCATGAAGATAAAAGAAAAGCAGAAGCTGCTGGAAGATTTCGAAAAAGAATTTCCCGACATGCTGAGGGACGCGCACCAGAAGGACGCAGTGGCTGCAGGGCTGAAAGCATTCCGCGTCTACCACGGCCTGTTCGTGCGGCTCGGCGAGACGCTGGAAAAGGAAGGAGCGCGAGACAAACTTGATGAACTCATTACAACTCTTCTGATCCGTCGCGGAAAAAACATCGCCGATTCGATAAGAAGCATTCTGAAAAAGAAGTGAGTTTATGAAGACAGTACTTTTCATTTGCATGAGCAACTCAAGAAGAAGTCAAATGGCAGAATTAATTTTCAACAAGCTTTCTGAATCACACTCCGCAATGAGCGCTGGAATTGATCCTCAAGGCGGAAATTGGAAAGTCGATCCAAATGTTTACATAGCATTGAAAGAAATCGGCATAGAAGCAAAAAATCTAGAGGCAAAAAAATTAACTGACGAGATGTTAGAAAAAGCTGACAAAATTATTACTTTCATGTGCGCTGATAAGTTACCTGCAAAATATCAATCAAAAGTTGAAGATTGGCAACTGGGTGTAAAAAGAAACATTGGCGAAAAACAATCTGAAAGAACTTTAGATGAAATAAGAAAAATGCGAGATTTAATCTACGAAAAAATAAAGCAATTTGTTCAACAATTGAAAAACGAGAAGTGATCAAGTGAAAAAATTTTCGTCACGAAAAAAACTTCTGCAAGTCGGACAATTTTTTCTCGTCTTCAACCTGCTCGCGCTGCCGATGTACTTCGTCCTGCTGACCGACGCGACATTTCCCCCGCTGCAAAATTTTCTGGCAGCTATAACAGCCCATGTTTTGCAATTCCAAAAAATTTCCGCCACGTCGTCCGGCTCGTTCGTTACAATCGTTGACGCTGACAACACGCTGCGCAACGTGCAGATTTCCCTCGACTCGACTGGATGGAAGTCGCTCTACGCGCTGGCCGCGCTCGTCGTCGCCACTCCTCTGCCAAGCTGGGAAAGAAAGTTCCGCTTCCTCGCTGTCTCTCTGCCTGCCGTGTTTTTGCTGAACTTCCTGCGCGTATGGTCGACGCTGTGGTACTCCTTCGTCTTCGGCTGGGAGAATTTCGACGTCGTTCACACCCTGCTCTGGAGGGAAGGGCTGATCGCGGTAGTGCTGCTGTTCTGGTTCTTCTGGCTTCGAGACGCGGTAAAACTGGGGAAACGCAGCGGCGTGTAAGCAAAGCAGGCAAAAGCATAATATAAGCAAGAAAATAAATTATTTTATAGACTGAAGAGAGAAGAGGTCGTTTTGTTGGTTGTAGACGATTTAGGACAGGAAGAGGACGAAAGCGTAGTCGTGGGACAGGAACTGCCTGCGCCCGCTGAAGAAGCTGAAGAGCCTGTGAAAAAAGAGCCGGCGAAAAAGGAAAGTCCTCAGCCGCAAAAAAACACAGGAAATACTGGTGCTAATTTTGGAAAGTCCGTGGAAGACAAGTTCAAGCTGAGCCTGCTGCAGGTCGAGAAGCGCTTCATCGACATAGAGACTTCGCTGAACGAAGTGCAGGAAAAAATTTCTGGAATCGATTTGTCGTCGGTAGGAGAGCTGACTGGAAGGATGGACGATGTTGAAGATTTGCTGATGGTGGAGCAGGCAGGAATAATCGAACTGAAAAAAATGCTGGAAGAAGTTCAAACGCACATGCAGAAGGAAGCAGAGGCATCAGCACAGCCTCAAGAGCAGCAGCCAACCGTCACGCAGCAAGAAGTGAAGCAGTGGATGCAGCCGCTCGAGTCGCGACTTCACCAGCGAATTTCGTCGGCCGAAAAAAGACTGCAGAGCCTGGCAAACTTGCCGAGGGAGGCAGCGCATCCGGACGAAGTTGCAGGGCTGCGCGCGAGAATAGACGCGTTGCAGAGCAAGCTTGGCATGCTGGAAAACATGAAAGCAGAGATAGAAATTTTGCGGGGCAAGGTCGAGCCTGCGAGCGTAGAGACGCTGAAATCGATAATGAACGAGCTTTCCGACCAGCGAATCGAGACGAGCAGAGAAATCCGGGAAATAAAGGAAAAGATTGGGAACGCTCCTCTTTATGCAGACATACAATTTTTGTCGAACCGCGTGAAGGACGTGAAGCTTGGCATGGACACGCTGCTGAACATGAAAGTCGAAATCGATTCGAAGATTCTCAACCTCGAACGCGTGATGGCAGAAGGCGGCGGTCAGGATGTCAAAGTATATTCGGACCTCATTGAAGAAGTCGAATCCACAAGAAAGGACATAATTTCTCACAGCAGAAAACTGACTTCTTTTGAAGGCATGATCACCAATCTCACTTCGAAATTGGAATCAATGCACGGAGCCGATTTCGAACAGAAGATGTGGAAGATAAAAGAACTGGCCGGTCTTTATGACAAGACGCAGGAAATTTATGCGGATACCGAAAAGAAGTTGAAGAATCTCGGAAAAGCCCTTCCGGCAAATATACAGGAAAACTTCGAAAAGCTTCAGGAAGAATTCACAACTCTGCAAAAGGATGTGAGAAAAGTCAAAGATGGCATGGCGTACTTGGCTTCGGAGGAAGTCGCCAAGTTACAGGAAAAGGTGGAAAATTTAGAAAAGGAAATGAAGAAAAGCAAGTTCGGAGTTCATCTCGGCACGCAAGATTTGTCGCAGATGCAAGCCGAAATAGACAGTTTGAACAACCAAATTTCGATAATGAATTCAAAAATCCAGAAAGCATCGCAGTCTAGTGCGCAAGTCGATATCGAAGCATTGCACAGCCAGATCGACCTCTTGCAGCATGACTTGAAAGAAGTAAGGCAGACGGCAATGAAAAGAGAGACAAAGGAAGGAATGGCGGAAGATGTAGTTGTCGATTTGCAAAGCGAGCTGAAAGAAATGAAACTGAAAATGCAGCAGGCAAGACCCTCAGCGTCTCCCGAAGAATCGGAAGGAATGCACCAAATTGTCGACAATCTGCAAAACGAAATGAAGCAGGTGAGAGCGGAGATGGAACATGCAATCTCACGAATGCAAGGACAGGCTGTTTCGAAGACGAGTGAGCAGGTCGAGTCGCTGAAGAAGCGCATCACAGATCTGGAAGACAACATACAGTCGTTGCATGAAGCGTCGCGCGTAACGCCAGTCGCGAGCGGACTCTATGACGAGCAGATAAACGAGCTGCTGCACAGGCTTATGATTCTTGAAAGCAGGATCGCGGCGATGGGACAGATGATGGAAAGGAAGCCGCAGAGCGTTTACCGCGATACGTCTCCGAGGCCGATAATTTTGGAGTAAGAAATTATTTAACAGATTTATTCTGAGCAACATCTTCGACTTCAATTTGCAATTCCCGCTCTAATTTTTGCTCCAGTTTTGGTTCTGTTGAAGGTTCCGCCCGTTCCATCTGTCCCAGCAGTTCCGTCTGTCCCAGTTCCGGCGCTACGAGATAATTATCCAAAGGCCCAGTCACACGCACTCTCATTTTTTGGAGTTGTTTGGCTACATCCATAACAGCCCGCGATTTCGCAAGCTCCTCTTCTTGCAACTTTCTGTAGGCTTCGGACCTTGTCATAAAGTTCTGGAATCTGTAACCTGCCACATTTCCTTTGCCATCCAGAACTTTTACAGCAATGTAAGCCGAGCGCGGAGTCAACTCCAATATGTGCTCGCTGCTTCTTCTTTTTGCCTCCAAAAACTCTCTTCTCTTGACATGGAACCAGACGTTCGTCAGCTGATCTTCAATCGCTTGCCTGCTGTCCTTCACTTCGCTGTAATATTTCGGATGGCCTCTCAGAGTGGCCCACATCGCATCAAAGAAATCCTTGATTTCGACATCGTTTTGAAGTTTGACTAAACTAGTGACGACTGAGGTGCCAGACACCCTATAAACAAAATCCATAAGCCTATTCGCGTTCTCACTCAATTCTTCTTGGAATATTTCATCCAGAAAATCTTGCTGCCACGACATCACCTTCATAATCTGCGCATTCCCCTTCAGCCACTTTCTCAATTTATTTTGTTCATTCGAGTCAGAAAAGTCCGCGCGGCTGTATGTCTCGAGTGCGAACGTTGCCGCATTGATCTGCCTTTTCGCATATACGCTCGTCTCTCTTGTCGCTCTCATTCCTGCCAGCCTCTCCTCCATTTTTTCCGCAATGTCCACGTTCGGAATCTGCTCAGTCACCAATCCCCTGTACTTCAAATTCGGGAATCCGTTTTCGTAAAGCGCATCTTCCATTTCATAAAACAATTCTTGAGTATCTGGAAAGCCGGCGGTTTGCAAAAGTAGCATTAAAACAATGGGACTGTTGGTAGATTTCGCAACAGCACGAGTCTGCTTTAGTTTACGTGTAAACTCCGAATGGGATGAAATATTTTTACTTAGAAACAACTGAATCCTGCCTTCGTTCTTTGTTTCTGCTGTTCCGCTAATTCTATGCTCGCGCGCGGCGTATTGGGCATATTCGCGAAACGCTTTTCTGTTTTCCGGGAAAAACGGCTCTCCGTATTCCTCCTCGCCCACGTGCAAGAAAGACGGCAAGTCTCTCATAATCCTTTTTATCTCAGCCTCCGCGCTTTCCGATAGCGGAAGGTTCGATGTCGAGAGAGGCAGCTCGCTGAACATTCTGCCGGCAGCATATCTGAAATTTTCTGTCCCTCTTTCCTGAAACATCGTCCTTATTTTTTCAAAACTCTTGTATATGCTGTGCAGCTTCGCCTCGATCCTCGGCTTAAATTTTTCATAAACAGCATTCACTGCCCTGTCAGTTGCGCTCCTGTATTGGCTTATCTCAAAGGAGAAAAGCGTCCTGTCCTGAAGTTTCATCACTTTCATCGATTTCATATCTCTTAACAAAATAATTAAGGATTTAAAGGTTTTATTTATTTTAACTCTTGCCAGCGCGGAGCCACGGAAGTCCAAGAAAAGTTTTATAAGCATTAACAAACAACTTGATTTGAATGGCTAGGAAAACAAAGGTGTCGGCTGCAAGCGACTCGAAATCAAAAGCATCAAAAGCATCAAACTCTAACGTCACGGTGATAATTTCTGAGAAACCAGACGCATCGAAAAGGATAGCGGAAGCTCTGGCCGAGAAGGGCAAGCCCGAACGAATGGAGAAGAACGAGGCTTTCTGGTACGAGTTCGAGCGCGGAGGAAAAAAGATAATCGTCGTTCCCGCAGTCGGCCACCTGTTCGTTCTCGACACGATCAAGAAGCGGGGCGGCTGGACATATCCAATCTTCGACGTGCAGTGGGTACCGACGTTCACGAAGAAGGGCAGCGAGTTCGCGAAAAAATATTATTTGAACGTGGCAGAGCAGGTGAAGCACGGGAAGGATTTCGTCATCGCGACAGACTTCGACACCGAGGGCAGCGTCATCGGCTACAACATCCTGACCATGCTCACGGAAAAGAAAGACGCGAAACGTATGAAGTTCTCCACGCTGACGAAGGACGAGTTGATTGAAAGTTATGAAAACATGTCGCCGCATGTCGACATTGAAAACGTGGAGGCAGGCCTCACGAGGCACTACCTGGACTTTTTCTGGGGAATCAACCTCACGCGCGCTCTCACGCTGGCAATGAAAAGCGTGGCAGAGAAAGGATTTGCAATTTTGTCGACTGGCCGCGTGCAAGGTCCAACTCTTTCTATTTTGCTCGACCGAGAGCTTGAAATTCGAAAGTTCAAACCAACTCCGTTCTGGGAACTGGAGCTGCATGCGAAGGTCGACGGGAAGGAAATCATCGCGCCGCATGAGGAAGGAAAATTCTGGAAAAAAGAGCAGGCTGACAAAATTTTGGAAGTATGCAAAGGCAAGGACGCCGTCGTCAAAGACCTGAAGAAGAGAGAATACAAGCAGTCCCCGCCAGTTCCGTTCAACACCACAGACCTGCAGGCCGAATCGTACGCGCAGTTCAAATTTTCACCGACGTGGACGATGTCGATCGCCGAGTCGCTGTATCAGGCAGGTTTTATTTCCTATCCGCGAAGCAGCTCTCAGAAGCTTCCTACAAGCATCAACTACAAAAAAATCATCAACGCGCTGCAGAAACTGAAGCCTTATGCAAAATTTTCAGAGCAATTGCTACAGAAAGAATTAAAACCAAATGAAGGAAAGAGGGAAGACCCCGCGCACCCGGCTGTCTATCCGACAAACGAGACGCCTGAGCTCAGCAAGCTCACGTCGCAGCAGCGACGGCTGTACGATCTCATCGTACGTCGTTTCCTCGCAGTTTTCGCAGAAGAGGCGTTGCGCGAAAGCCTGACAGCATCATTGGAAATTGCGGAAAATATTTTCAAGACGGTCGGCAAGCGAACGATCGAGCCGGGATGGACGAAGATTTACGAGCAATACATGACGATCGACGAGCAGATTCTGCCGCCGATGGAAGTCGGGCAGAAAATAAAAGTCGCGTCAATCGAGCAGCTCGCAAAAGAGACTCAGCCTCCTGGCCGTTTTTCTCAGGGAAGCATACTCCGGGAAATGGAAGAGCGCAACCTCGGCACTCGAGCCACCCGTGCGGAAATTCTGCAGACGCTTTACACAAGAAAATATATTCTCGGAAAATCGATCCAGGTGACAAAGCTCGGAGAGGCGGTCACGAAAGCGCTGAAAGATTTCGCGCCAAGAATTCTGAGCGAGGAGCTGACGAAAAAGTTTGAAGGGGAAATGGAGGAGGTGCAGAAAGGGACGAAGAAGCGCGATGAAGTTGTGGAGGAGGCGAAGGAAACTCTCATCGATGTGCTGAAAGAGTTCAAGCAGAACGAAACAAAAATCGGGAAGAAACTTTTGGAAGCGCTTGTTCAAGCAAGAAAAGATGAAAGAAGATTGGGAACGTGCCCGATGTGCAAGGTCGGCGAACTCAGAATAATCCGCAGCAGGAAGACGATGAAATTTTTCGTGGGTTGCAGCAGCTATCCGAATTGCCACAACCTCTACCCTCTGCCGCAAGGTGCATACATCACGCCGCTAGGAAAGATCTGCGAGAAGTGCGGCACTCCGATGATTCAGGTTGTGCGAAGGGGCAAGCGCCCGTTCAGGATGTGCCTGGACCCGAAGTGCGAGACGAAGAAGGACTGGGGCAAGCCGAGCAAGGAAATCGCGGCGAAAGTCAGGGCGATTGAAAAAGCAAAATTGTTGAAAGGTCCGCTGCCAGCTCCCGCAGTTCCAGCAGCATCAGCAGAAGAAACTATCAAGAAAAGATAGGATTAAACTCAGGAGAAATAAAAATTTTTATTATTCAAGAAGCAAATTATTATTTCGACGAATGATTTTTATGGACAAAAATTATTTCAGAGCATCTCTCGTTTTCACGGCAGTCAGCATAGTCAGTATTTTTGCAGGAATATTTTACGGATTCAGCACCGACTTATTTTCATTTATAAAACCCATCACTGTTCTTCAGTACGCAGCATTTCTCGCGTTCGCATTCTTCCTCAACGCAAACAGGGAAAGGATCGAACGGAGCAACAACAAACAATTCTGGATATTGCTTGGATTTTTCATAGCGATGGTCTCCTTCTACGAGGTCCTCTTCAACTTCTTCTACTGGTTTTCCCTCTACAACTTCTACGGCCTGGGCGCCGACATTGACACATTGAGAAACATACTACAGATGAACAGATTTTCAATATTCAACGCCACAGGCGAGCTAAACGCGACGGAGGCGGAGCTGCTGAACAAAATCGGACTTTACCCAATCAGCCTGAACCTCGCATCGAAATTAACCGTTTTACTTTTCTTCTGTTCCGTATATTGGATTTATTTTGTCAACAATCTGAACTACAATTCGAGTCGAAGAAAACATCAAGCCCAGTAGTAAAAATCTAAGTAAATATCTTTTTTCTAGCATCCACCGTCAATCGCCCAGTCTTCGCTGGCAAACTCGCTCTGTCCGCAGTAGTCGGTGTTTATCTCGCCGTAAGCACCATAGTAAATTTCCTCGTTCGCGTTCAGCTCTCCGCAGAAAACTTTCGCGACAATCCTTCCAAAATTATCCAGAGGCTGCCTGTCGTCCTGATCAATCAGCACGCTACTCGTCTCGACAAAGCATATGTCCGTCAGAAATTCCTTGGCCTCGTCGTATCCGTCCTGCCCTTTCTCTGGAGTGTTGACAAGCGCGAGCCGCACCGTGCCGTGCTGCTGCGTATTCAGCGTGTCCCCGTCAATAACTTCCGTCACAGTGTCGTAAGCGCAAATCGCATTTCCCTTGCACAGGTTGGCAGTGCTGGTTGTCGTCGTGGTCGTTGTTTCGCCAATAATTTGTTCAGTGGTTGTTGCAGTCGTTTGCTGTGTCGTCTGAGGCTGGTTGATTGTTGGTGTGGTTGCTGGCTGTGTTGGAGAAATTGTGGAAATGGTTGTGGTTGCTGAAGGAAGTTTGCTGAGGACGCTGGCTATGCTTGCTGTCGTTGGCAGGTTGTTTGTTGAGGAAAAAAGTAAGTAAGACACGGCGAAAATTGCGAGTCCGATGACGAGCGGGAGCAGTATGTTTTGCATGCAAATCAATCCAAGCAAAAGAATTGAGAGGAGTTAAAAGATTTAAAGGTTAGTCTATTTGCATTTCTATTTGAAAGCCGCAAGCTCGAGGGTGATTGCCTTTGCGAAAAATTCTTCCGATTCTCCGGTCGAATCTTGCAGCCGCGTGCCGATAAAAAATTCAGTCTTCCAATGGCCCTCGAAAGTTCGAAATGTCCTCACTTCTTCCCTGCCCCTTCGCCATACCTTTTTGGTTCTTTCGTTTGCTACTAGCTGCCATCCTCTTATAATCATGAATTTATTGACTTCATCCCATGTCAGAAGCCTTCTCATCTTGCTTTTTATCCTAGCTGCCATATCTATCCGACCTACTCTACTTCTCTACTTTCATAGAAGCGCTTCTTTCCTAATAAGCTTTTGTCACCACTTTCGGTGGTAAAAAATAAATGAACAATGACTATTACAATGACAACAAGGAAAACAACGACAGGAGCAGCGCCGACACTCTTGGGAATGGTAAAGACAACCTACGGTTTTCTTGAAACTTTCCCTTGATATTCTTTAGCATTTTGTGTATCAGGATTTTCGCTTAACAATGAAATAACAGCATCCAAGGATGCATCAGTATCAAAAAGAAAAGCGTAGCTGTGTTTTGATCGAAACCTGTAAATAGTCGCAATACAATTGTGATATTTTGCCGCTTCTTCTGGTGACATTTTGGCAAAAATTTCCAAACTTCCCATACTAGTGTGGCCTGCGATTTCCTTGAAATCGTGACTTTCAAGTACCAAAGCTTCTCTCAAGGCATACAGGTCTTGTCTTGTCAATCTGGAAAATTCAGCCTTGACATCGTCTACTTTTCGTTGATATTGCAGACGATGAATTTCAAATAGCTTTTTCTCAATACTCGCTTGGCGAGCTTCCATGAATGGTTTTTTGTAGAGAAAGAATTTATCCTTACATTTTTTTCTATCTACTAGTTATCTAGAGTTTGCTTTTTCCTGAATTTACAACTGATTTCAGAAATGGGCGGAATATAGGCGGCATTTGGGCGGGGTAAAATCACCACCCATTTAACACCTATTTCTAGTTTCACGCTTTTGCAACTAGTTTCACATACTTCTTGCGTCGACAAATTTGCAGAAGTTGCAGCCTTCACGTTTTCTCCGACTTCTTCCATTCGGCAAACCTTTTCACGACAGCCTCGTCCTCTTCAGTATGCTTCTCGGCTTCAGCAACCTCTTCCTTAGTGGGCTCTTCCTCGACCAGCTGCCAGAATTCCCATTCGTAAGTCGTGTTGCATCTGAGGCAAGTGTACTGATGATGAGGGTCGTCTATGTCGAAGTCGTCATGCCCGCAATTGTCGCACTTTACTCCTTCTACCTTCATTTTGCTCGCCTCGTCGAAATTTTCTCAGGTATTTCTCTCATCGACAAACTTGCAGAATCCGCATTCCTCGCTCGGCTCTGGTCCGTCGCCTTCTAGCAGCTCTCTTATCTCGTCTAGCAGCTTCGGAATCCTGTCAGGATTTACCTTCAACTCGCGCACGTCAAGCTTGAAAGGTATGCCCTTGTGCAGCTCTCCGAAGTCAGGTATGTAGTAGGCCAGGAAGGCGACATCTCCTGTCTTATGCCCGTTCTCTCTGAGCAAGTACGTGTAGCCGTCCATCTGAAGCTGGTATGACGCGTGGATTTCCTTCACTCCGAACCCTTTCGTCTTGTGGTCCAGCGCCGCGTGCATTCCATTCTTCAAAACTACGCATTCGTCCAGCTTTCCTTTTAGTATTATCCCCTTGTGCTCGAAAGTCAGGCTCGCAGGCAGTTCTTCAATCAGCTTCCCTGGTATCTTCCCTTTCAAAAACGGAGGCACCTTCGGCCTGTATCTGTTCATGTATTCCTTTATCACTCTGTCCAGTCCGTTCGCTATCGTCGCGACTGGAATGCCAGGCCTCTTTATTCCTTTCTTGTATTTCAGCCAGAAACAGAGCTTGCATTCGTTGAACAGCGAGAGGCCGGTGACGGAGATTTTTAGTTTATTTTCCATAATAATCATTGCTATTAACTAGGGTAGAAATGTTAAAGAAGTTTGTTAAAGATATGATTAGTAGTGAATTTTAAAGTTGGTGCAATTGGAAAAAGAAACCCAAAGAACAGGAAAGGAAGGTGAACTAAGAGTTATTGGAGAATTGTTAAGGCAGGGGTTTGACATTTATCTGCCAGTAATTGATGTTAAAGGTATTGATTGCATAATAAAAACGGAGGTTGGATATAAAGAAATTCAAATAAAAACTAGGGAAAAAAGTGATAATTGGCTATTTGATGTAAAAGCATTTGCTCCTAGAGATAATTTTTTCATTGTTTGTTATCATTTAAAAGATCCATATGTGTTTTGGGTTTTACCGTCTAAGATTTACAAGTCAAATTCTTACTT
>Ga0209542_10006966_pt1 | contig 21735 bp, 24 predicted proteins | sample RifCSPhighO2_01_FD_184028 | JGI IMG/M metagenome (GOLD analysis project Ga0209542, IMG submission 184028) | Soil microbial communities from Rifle, Colorado - Rifle CSP2_plank highO2_0.1 (SPAdes) (version 2) | ecosystem: Environmental > Terrestrial > Deep subsurface > Rock core/Sediment ... | reverse complement strand
GTTTATGACCCATCCGCCAGTAGGGGAAAGACTGGCCGCTTTGCGGGATATGGACATTTAAAATATTCGTGATATAATTCAATGTAATTAAAGCACCTTTACATTATTTTTGATTCCTGTTTTTTATTTTTAAATTTCTTTTCAAAAAGAAAGGATAATAAAAATGGAAGAGAAAAAATTTAAAGCAACTTTGGAAGAAGCCGGCGTACCGCCAGAGTGCCACAATGCCTGGTGGGAGCAACACAAAAAAGATAACGGAGTGTTTCGTTTAAATTGTAGCTATGAATCATTGTTGCTAATAACGAAAATAGTCGTAAAAAAAGGATGCACAACAAGCGCCCCGTGGTAAGTAGGGGCGCTTTATTTTTTGGCTTTTTTCTGCCATAATGCGGAAATGATTTGGAGGGTTCGCATTGTGCCTCTACGGCACATCCGCCGATGAGGCGGAAGCGATTATCTCATGTTATGTATTATTGTTACGTGTTACATTTCAAAAAAAACAGTAAACTCTATTGTGGTTTTACGAGTAATTTAAGAAAGAGGATAAGTGATCACACTTCCGGCAATTCCGATTTTACTTCCAGAAACGGTGATTTTGATCTAATATTCTATGAGGCATATAAACACGAAAAAGACGCAAGGGAAGCAGAACGATATTTCAAAACTGGTCATGGAAGGGAAGTTTTAAGGAGTAAACTTAAGAATTATTTTGGAGGGTTCGCATAGCGGTCTAGTGCGCAGACCTGGAAAGTCTGTGTGGGGCAACCCACCGAGAGTTCGAATCTCTCACCCTCCGTTTTGCCAAAATTTAACATTTCTTAAATGCTAAATTTTGGCAATTTGAGATGAAAGAGATTCGAAAGGCGGAGCGATATTTTTGCAACAAAAATATCGCGAGCCGGGGTCGCGAAAAATTTCCGACAGGAAATTTATTTGTGACCGAATCTCTCACCCTCCGTTTTGGTTGTTTTGAATTCATGGCATGTTAATATAAAAGCAATATGAAAAATCTAAAAAATGGTTTTGTGTTTATTCCAGTAATTATTATTGCACTTTTGCTTATTGGTGGCGGTTTGTACATTGCGTTCAACAATCAAAAACCGGTCCAAGAAGTTGATAGTGTCGCACAAAATGATTTTAATAAAGGACTTGAAAATTTTGAACAAACTGAAGGATGGAAAACTTATGCTAACCAAAAGGCCAAGTTTATAATTTCGTACCCCAATGCCTATCATGTATATCTTGACCATAACCTCATTAATTACGATGAAAATAAATACGAGCGTGGAAATTCTAAAGGCGTAAAGATTCAAATTCAGCAACACAGTAAAGAAAACCATGGTTACAATTTATCAACAAATGACGGTGTTAATAAATTTATTGATAAATTAAACACAAATCGCATCAAAAACGACACGATAGAAAATTCAAATACGACTTCAATCGTTCCTTTTTCACTCGGTATTTTCAAATTTAAAAATGAAGTATTTAGCGGTCCTGGCGGATCATTTAATATATATTACGCTTTTGCGACTGATGATACATACTACACCGCTCTGGTTTGGGGAGAGCAAAATGATCAAGAAACGGTTAATAAAATTCTTTTCACATTTAAAATTTTTACTGATAATGCGAATCAAACAAACGCACAAAATTATTCCCAAAAATCAAACTGGAAAACTTATACAAACCCCAAATATAGTTTTTCCATTAGTTATCATCCAGAATGGGACATTATCGTTAAAGAAAATGTCACGGACGCTCTTGTTTCGTTGAATTTTACAACTGAACAAACACAGGGCGCTGATCGCGATGAATTTCTGGGATTAGTCGGTTGTTTTGCTGGTATGATCAATATTGATCCGTTATATCTCGGAGACTTCCGCGCCAACGAACCGATAGAAATTGACGGTGTTGCGACGTCAATTTACTATGATCAAAATCGGGGGCTGGAAACGCTAAAATTTTATATTCCACTCATAAAACAAGACAGTAACCGTTGCGGTATATTTTTCCAAAGTTTCGGCAATTTAAATGAGATTAAAAAAGACATTATCAATTCGCTTGATTTTACAAATGGATTTGAAACATTTATCAATGGTGTTGAAAAACAATTCCAAACAAACCTGCCGACCAAAGGTTAAATATTGAATCTTTTCTTTCATCCTCTCGCCACCACCACTCCCACCACTTTTTTCGCCCCGGCTGATTTCAAGACTTTTTTGGCTTCGCGAAGCGTCGCGCCGGTGGTCAAGACATCGTCAATCAATATGATTTTTTCGCCCCTGATTGCTTGGGGGTTTTTTATTTCAAAACTGCCAATGATGTTCATTAGTCTTTCTTCTTTATCTTTTACCTCCACTTGCGATTTCGTGTGGAATTTTTTAAACAAAATATCCGGGCGGACATTGCCGGATAATTCTTTGGCTATTAATTCCGCTTGATTATAGCCTCTATTTCTTAATTTCTTTTTTGACAATGGAACGGGGACAACCAGCCAATTTTCCATTTCCAATTTTTTCCATATTCTTTCTCTGATAAGTTCCGCCAAAGGTTTGGCCAGCTGTTTTACGCCATGGTATTTCAACAGCCACAAGGCTTTTTTAACAACGGTGTCCTGATAATTGGCCGCGATGTGGACTCCGTTTAGATACGGTGTGTCTGGACGATTTATTTTTTCAAGGCAAGCGGGACACAAAATCTCGTTTTCTTTTTTGCAGCCGAGGCATTTTTGGGGAAATAAAACGGCCAATATTTTATTAAAAATTTTCATTTTTTACTCGCCGGCGATTATGGTATATAATACAGCATATATGGATTTTTCTTTAGGCGGACTGTTCAAAAATTTCAAATTGGCGCTTAATCCCCAAAAAAGCGTTTTAGGGTTGGATATCGGCAGTTCTTTCATCAAGCTGGTTCAGTTAAGAAAAGAGCAAGAGAGGGCTATCTTGGAAACCTACGGCGAGATCGCCCTCGGGCCTTACGCCAAAATAAAAATAGGTCAAAATGTCAAATTGCCTCCGGACGATGTCGCTCAAGCCATAAAAGATTTGATTAAAGAGTCAAACAGCAAAACCGGCACAGTCAGAGTTTCCATACCGCTCAAATCAAGTTTTGTGAAGATAATAACTCTGCCTTTCGGCCAGGAGAAAAACATTTCCGCCGAGGTTATCGCCATGGAAGCCAGAAGGCACATCCCGGTGCCGGTTTCGGAAGTGGCTTTGGATTGGTGGGTTATTCCCGAGAGCGAAAACGATTTGAAAAACGGCGGCGAAAAGGAGACGGAAGTGCTTCTGGTGGCCATTCATAACGATGTCATCGGCGAGTATAAAGATATAATCGCCAAAGCCGGCCTGACGGCGTCGTCTTTTGAAATAGAATCTTTCAGCTTGGTGCGGTCGGGGATAAGCCGGGGCAGTCCGACCATAGCCGTGATGGACATCGGCTCGTCCGCCGTTAAGATGGCCATCGTTGATTACGGCGTGATGAAATCGTCCGTTCTCATAAACAAAGGTTCGCAAGATTTGACTCTGGCCTTGTCCCAGTCTTTGGGTGTTGATTTCGCCAAAGCGGAAGAGATGAAAAGAGAAATAGGCTTGTCCGACTTGCCGGAACATCAAGACATCGTTGCCGTGATGGAGCCGATTTTGGATTATATTTTCCACGAAGCGGCGGTTTTCCTGAAAGATTTTCAGAATAAATACGGCCGTTCGGCCAGCAAGGTGATTTTTTCGGGCGGCGGGTCGTTGCTCAAAGGATTGGCCGGATACGGAGTGAAAAAATTAACAATTGAAGTTGAGTACGCCAACCCTTTCGGCAAAACGGAGCACCCGGCTTTTTTGTCCGGAGTCTTAAAAGGCGTCGGACCAGATTTTTCCGTCGCCACCGGTTTGGCCCTGGTGGAATTGTAGATTTTTCCGAAACAAAGCTTCCTTTGAGTTAAAACTTGTTTTTGGTTTTTAAAAAGATTGTCCGCCCACGAATTCAAATCTAAAAGGGTTTGAATTCGTGCGGCGAATTTTTTACTTCTCTCCAAATTTAATCTCAAATCCCAAGTATCAATCATTAACAAACAATAACAAATATCAACAAATAAAATTCCACGCTTATTTTGCTGGAGCATAAATAGTGGTATAATTTAAAACAATGAAAAGAGACACAAAACAAAAAATATTATTGTTGTTATTAGCGGGGGTTTCTTTGTCTTTGACCAAGTCGCCGAAAGGGTATTTTAAAATTTTAAGAAGTCTGCCGAAAGAATGGAAAGAAATAAAACGCAGAAGGCTGAACGAAATCATCAAGGAATTTTATAACGACAGACTCGTTTCTTTCAAAGAAAGCAAAGAAGGCTTGGCGGAAATTGTATTGACGAAAGATGGCGAGACAAAAGCCTTAAGGTTCAAACTGGACGAAATAGAAATCAAAAAACCGGCTAAGTGGGACGAAGAATGGCGAGTTGTTATTTTTGATATTCCGGAAAGATTCAAAAAGGCCAGAGAAGCGTTGAGAAATAAATTAAAAGATCTGGGCTTTGTAAAATTGCAGGAATCGGTGTTTATTTTTCCGTATGAATGCGAAGACGAGATAAATTTTATAATGGAAGTTTTTCTAATCAGGCCGTTCGTAAGATTTATGAGAGTAAAGTCTTTTACCAATGAGGAACAATTAAAAATAAAATTCGGGTTGTTTTAAATCAGTAATTCAAAATCCAAATTTCGCGTATTTTAAAATCATACGCTTATTTTGCTCCAGCTTAAATAGTGGTAGGATTTAAAAAAAGTTTCAAACCGGTATCCGATTATCCGATGCCGGTTTACCCTGTGGATAGCAAGCTTTGCTTTAAAAACGGCGGGGGGTTAAAATACAGGCATGGATGAAAAAATTTCTTTCATACCCAAAAGAAATTTAAGCCCCCAAACCGTTTCAAGAGGCGGAGGAGGCGGTTTTGTGTTTCTTTCTTTTTTGATTTTCGTTCTTTCCGGAGCGCTGTGGGGCGGATTGCGTTTGTATAAAAATTATCTGAACGACAGTATCGTCCAGCTCGGCAAATCCATAGAAAAACAAAAGGCTTCTTTTGAGATTCCCACCGTAAATGAAGTAACCGCTTTTTCGGAAAAAATTTCCGTCGCCCGAAAAATTTTGGCCGGACACAAATCCTTTTCCAATGTCCTTGATTTCCTCCAAGACTTCACAATGAAGGATGTCAGATTCAACGATCTGAATTATTCTTTTGCGGAAACGGGCGAGCCGTCTTTGCTTTTGGCTGGAACGACCAAGAGTTACGCCGGCTTGACGGCTCAAATTCAGTCTTTGGAAAAATACAACCAAGTCAGGCAAGTTTCCGTTTCCGGTTTGTCTTCGGACAATAAAGGCGCGGTTAAATTTAATTTAAAAATAATTCTTGATCCGGCCATCGCGGCTTACGCCGTCCAATAATATGTTTAAAGCTTTAATTTCATTGTTTTTGATAGCCGGAGCCGCCGTGATATTTTTTACCGAGTCAAAAAATTATTTTCCCGAGATAAAAGTCTTGAGAAAACAAGTTTCTTCTTACAACGAAACAATCAATACGGCTAAAAAAGTAAGAAGCTCCATTGATAAAACGCTGGGAGAATACAACGCCATTTCTCAAGAGAACGTGGACAGGATAAACAAAATGGTTCCCTCCGGCGCCGAGTCTATGAAACTGGTTATTCAGATTGACGATATGATGAGAAAAAACGGATTGAGTTTGACGAGCATTGATTCCAAAGATGTCTTTGATAAAAAATCTTCTCCGGGCGCGTCCAAAAACGGCAGTCTGTCCGCGGAACAAGTGTTGTTATCCATGAAAGCCAATGGTTCTTACGAATCTTTCCATTCTTTCATTAAAAAATTGGAAAAAAGTTTGCGCTTGATAGACGTTAATTCCGCAAAAATAAGTCCCGTTGGCCAAGACGATTATTTATTTTCCATAGAAGCCGTTTCGTATTGGCGAAAAACGGGCGATAAAACGCAATAATATGAAAAACAAAAAAACAATTTTTCTGATAGCGGCGGCGATTTTTTTGGCGGCAGTTTTGATTTACAGCCTCAAATCTCCCCAAGCCGCCAGCAACGGAGTCAGCGCCGTTGGCGTTTCAGGCGACAGCTCTTCGGATAACGGCGAGTCGTTCGGCGAGAGCGATGAAATAGTGAGAATTCTCTCCATGTTGAGCAAAGTTGATTTAAAAACCGATTTTTTTGAAGACTCGCTTTTTCTAAGCCTGGAAGATATGTCCGTTTCGCCGGCGGAAGGAGAAATGGGAAGAAGTAATCCTTTTTCCGCTTACTAATTTAAAATGCGTTTTACCGATATTTTAGTCAAAAATGGAATTATCGGCCAAGGCAAACTGGCCAAGGTTGTTACCCAATCCGAAGAAACCGGAATAGCCCTGGAAAAAGCGCTTAAAGCGGAAGGAGTTTCCGAAGACGATATTCTTAACGCGAAAGCGGAAATTTCCGGTTTGGCCGTCAAGAAAGTTTCGCCGGGCCAAGTTCCGTTTGACGCGCTTAAGAAAATACCGGAAGAAGCGGCGCGCCATTACCGTTTCGTCCCTTTGGGCGCAAGGGACGGTTTTTTGGAAGTTGGGGTCGTGGATCCGTCCGACATTGAAGCCAAAAGAGCCTTGCAGTTCATCGTTTCCAGAATGAATCTGCCTATTAAGACTTTCATCATTTCGGAGGATGACTTTGAAACCATTTTGGAAGAATACAAAGGATTGGGCGGAGAAGTTTCCCGGGCTTTGGGGGACTTGGAAATGGAACTTTCCGACGCCGGTTCGGCGGCGGCGATGGCGGCGATGCAGAAAGAGCTTTCCATCGGCGGGAGCAAGGATTCCAAAATCGTGGAAGACGCGCCGGTGACCAAAATAGTCGCCGTTATTTTAAGGCACGCCCTTGAAGGCAACGCTTCCGACATTCACATAGAAGCCGTTTCCGACAGGGTGAAAGTCAGATTCCGGGTGGACGGCGTTATGTACACAAGCATCGTTTTGCCTTTGACAATCCACGAGGCTATAGTTTCCAGAATAAAAATTCTGACCGATATGAAGATTGACGAGAAAAGAAAACCGCAAGACGGCCGATTTGAAGCCCGCATAGAAGGGCGGGACATAGACTTCCGCGTTTCCACTTTTCCGTCGTTTTTCGGGGAAAAAGTGGTGATAAGAATTTTAGACCGAGAGAGAGGCGTCAAAACTTTGGAAGAACTGGGCTTGTCGGCGGACCATTTGAAGGTGGTCAGAGAAACGATAGCCCGGCCTTACGGACTAATCCTTCTTACTGGACCGACTGGCTCGGGCAAGACGACCACTCTTTACGCCATGCTTAAAGAGCTGGACCGGGAAGCCAATAATGTCGTCAGCTTGGAGGACCCGATAGAATACAACATTGAAGGGGTGAACCAATCTCAAGTCCGGCCGGAAATCGGATACGACTTCGCCAGCGGGCTTAGAACCATTTTGAGGCAGGACCCGGATATAATAATGGTCGGAGAAATAAGAGACAAAGAAACCGCCGCCATGGCTATTCACGCCGCCTTAACCGGCCATCTCGTTTTATCAACCCTGCACACCAACAACACCGCCGGAGTCGTTCCCCGTCTGGTGGATATGGGAGTTGACCCATACTTGATCTCCCCGACGCTGTTGATGGTCATCGGCCAAAGGCTGGTTAAGAAACTTTGCCCCGACGCGAGGAAGGAAAAACTTCTGGAAGGAGCTTTCAAAGAAATAACGCAAAACGAATTGAAGAATATACCGGACGAAGCCAGAAAGAAAATAACTTCTTTTGACAAAATTTATGAAGGAATGTCTTCGCCGAATTGCCCGATGGGAAGCAAAGGCAGAATGGGCATTTTTGAAGTTCTTTACAAAACACCGGCTTTGGAGAGCCTTATTTTAACCAAGCCGTCCGAGCAGGACATTTTGAAAGAATCGCGCAAGCAGGGGATGATCACCATCAAAGAAGACGGTCTGATAAAAATGCTCAATGGGCTCATAAGTTTTGACGAATTTTTGAAGTTGTAAAAATATAAACATCAAGGTTTAACCTTGCGGCAAGGTTAAACCTTGATGTTTTGGTTGCCAGGCTAAGCATAAATGTTATCATATTAAAAGATGGACGGAGTTAAACATAAAATTTTAATAATAGACGACGACGAATTTCTGCTGGATATGTACGCCGTCAAATTCAAAGAAGAAGGATTTGAAGTGGATGTGGCGCGCGGCGGAAAAGAAGCTTTGGACAAGATTAAAGAGGGACTTCCCCCCGAAGTCGTTCTGCTTGACGTGGTTATGCCAGGGATGGACGGTTTTGAACTTTTGGAAATGATAAGAAAAGAAAATCTTATTCCGGCCGCCAAGATTATAATTTTGTCCAACCTTGGGCAAAAGGAACATTTGGACAAGGGAATGAGTTTGGGAGCGGCGGATTACATAGTGAAGGCCTATTTCACTCCTTCGGAAGTCGTTAAAAAGGTAAACGAAGTCTTATTAAAGAAGTGAGCGCATCAAGGTTTAACCTTGCGGCAAGGTTAAACCTTGATGCGCGTAATAAAAACTTATGAAAGATTACACCAAAGAATTAAAAGAACTTATTTTGACCACCATAAAAGAAGGCGCTTCCGACTTGCACCTGACCGCCGGAAGGCGCCCGACTATCAGAGTGTCCGGTTCGCTTATCCCTCTTCTTAAAAATCCGGTTCTTTCCGCCGAAGACACGGAAGGTTTGATTTTGTCTATGCTTAACGAAAGGGACAGGAAAATTTTTAAAGAACAAAAAGAATACGACTTTTCCTATTCTTTTGAAGACAAATCCAGATTCAGGGTGAACGCTTTCACTCAAAGGGGTTATTTGGGCGCCGCCTTAAGGCTTATCTCCAACAAGGCCAAGACTATCAAGGAACTTAATTTGCCGGATATTTTGGCCGATTTTGCCCAAAAAGAGCAAGGATTTTTCCTGGTTGTCGGCCCTATCGGACACGGCAAATCAACTACGCTGGCTTCAATGATTGAAACAATAAACCACATCAGCGCCAAACACATTATAACCATTGAGGACCCTATGGAATATCTGTTCGTCCAAGACAAATCAATAATTGACCAAAGGGAAGTCAGAACAGACACCGCCGACTTCAAAACAGCTTTGCGCTCAATGTTTCGCCAGGATGTAAATGTGGCGATGATAGGCGAAATGAGAGACATGGAAACCATTTCCACCGCCGTTACGGCGGCAGAAACCGGCCATCTCATTCTTTCTTCCTTGCACACCAACAACGCCGCCCAGACCGTGGACAGGATTATAGATTCTTTTCCTTCCGACCAGCAAAATCAAATAAGAGTCCAGCTGGCCAGCGTCCTTCTGGGGATATTTTCCCAGCGACTGGTGCCGAGAATTTCCGGGGGGAGAATTCCGGCTTACGAACTTTTAATCAGCACTCCGGCCGTGAGGACGCTTATCAGGGAAGGAAGGGCGCATGAAATAGACACGGTGATTGAAACCAATTATGAAATCGGCATGATCAGCTTGAACAGGTCGCTGGCCGACTTGACCAGGAGAGGAGAAATAACGATGAAAGACGCCATTGGCCATTCGCTCAACCCGAAAGGTTTGGAAGCTTTAATTTAAGTAATTTTTAGATTTTATCTTGAAATATGTTATACCAATACACAGCCACAACTTTGGAAGGAGAATTAAAAAACGGATCCATTGAGGCGTCCAGTGTTGATGTCGCCATTAGCGCTCTTCAGGCGCGAAGTTTGGTCATTACCGATATCAAGTCGGCCAAACAAGCCGGTTCAATGTGGGAAAGTCTAAGTAGTTTTAAATTTTTCAACAAAGTAAAACACAAAGATGTCGTCATCCTTTCCCGTCAACTGGCCACTCTTTTTGAAGCCAAGATAGCGGTGATGGATTCTTTGAGGCTTTTGGCCGGGCAGGTCGCGAATGCGAGGCTCAAAGAAAGCCTTACGGAAATAATAGAAAACATAAAAGGCGGCTCTTCTTTGTCTTCGGCTATGTCCAAACATCCTGATATTTTTTCCGTTTTTTATATAAATATGATTAAGTCCGGAGAAGAGTCGGGAAAATTGGAAGAGATATTCGGCTCTTTGGCCGACCACCTGGAACGCTCTTACGAATTGTCCAGCAAGACCAAAAACGCTCTTATCTATCCGGCTTTCGTCGTGGTCACTTTTTTTATCGTGATGATATTGATGCTGACTTTCGTTATTCCGAAACTAACCGCGATTTTAACGGAAGTTAACCAGAAAATACCGTTCTACACCAGAATAATCATCAATATAAGCGATTTTTTCAGGAACTTCGGCGTTTTCCTTTTGGGCGGCGCCGTGGCGGGCGGAGTATTTTTGTGGAGATACAGCAAGACGGAAAAAGGCAGCGCGGCCGTGTCGAGATTCCAGACGAGTTTCCCTTTTGTCGGCGCTCTTTACGGCAAATTTTACCTTTCCCGAATGACCGACAATATGGAAACTTTGCTTTCCAGCGGAGTGCCAGCCGTCAGAACTTTGGAAATTACGGCCGATGTGGTGGGCAATAAAATTTATAAAAACATTCTCTTGACCGCCGCCAATGAGGTTAAAGGCGGAAGCTCCATTTCAGAAGCGCTTTCTAAATACTCGGAGATTCCCCTGATGGTCGTTCAAATGATCAGGACCGGAGAGGAAACCGGCAAATTGAATTTTATGCTCAAAACTCTGGGGCGGTTTTACAAGAAAGAGGTGGACAACACAGTAGACACGCTGGTAAGCTTGATAGAGCCGGTGATGATAGTTGTTTTGGGCGGAGCCGTCGGCATATTGCTTATATCCATTCTGGGACCGATTTATAACATTACGGCTGGAATTTAGCTTATCCACATCCTTGTTATTTACTAAGTTCAACATATAAATGCAACGCTTGGTAAAATATCAAGCCTTTATCGGTTTTTGACCGCGCCATCATCGTGAGAGCCAAAAAAGGTTTTAGAAAGGCTCAAAAACTGGAAAGAATCGGCCAGAGGTATTATTGGAGAAAACAGGTGTTGCAATTACTTATTGAATGTACCAGTATATAGAATATACTTATGCCGTTGTAGCTCAGCTGGTAGAGCAACTCCATGGTAAGGAGTAGGTCGCCGGTTCAATTCCGGCCAACGGCTTGGTTTTGCCATCCTAGCTCAATTGGTAGAGCAACGGTATCGTAAACCGTAGGTTGCCGGTTCAATTCCGGCGGATGGCTCCAGTTGGTTTTTTGGCGGACCCGACCGGATTTGAACCGGCGATCTTCCCCGTGACAGGGGGACGTGTTAACCGGGCTACACCACGGGTCCATCTTTCGGTTATTTTAAACCTTTGCCGATGGGAGGGATCGAACCTCCGACCTTAGCTTTATGAGTGCTATGCTCTAACCAACTGAGCTACATCGGCGCAAGCCCATCAGGCTTATTATCGGGCTGTTATAATATAGATTATTTTTATATATACTTCAACTCTTTCAGGCCTTTTTCGTATTTGGCCAGAGCGGACTTGGCTTCTTCATGAGATATGTCAAAATGAGCGCCTTCTCGGGCGATTCTGGACCTGACTTTGTAAGCGTCCCAGACATCTTGCAAGCTGGCAAAATCGCTTGGCTCTATATTCTTCAATTTTTCCCCCAGCCCGTCCATCTTATAGCCCATTCTGGAAAAAATATCGTCCAAAATTGAATCCGCCGCGATGATGGCTTCTTTCCAATTCTCAACGCTGTCGGAATTGATTTTGTTTTTTATGTCTTTCCATTTGCTGGATCGGTCTTGGGGCAATTTTTCCTCTTCTTTGAAGTTAACCATAGAAGCGACCTTGATTTTTCTTTCAAGTTTGCGAAGTTTAAAAAAAAGGAAAGCCATAGCAGCGATAAAAAAAAGACCGGCGGCAAGAAAATATATTTTGAACGGAACATCCGTCAGCAAAAGCGCCAGTTTTTTTATTAAAACCAAAAACTGCTTTGTCCAATAAATAATCTGATTGAACAGATATTCCAAATTAAGCCACTTAACTTCTTTAGGAAGAAGACTCATATTTTTTCCCTACCTCAAATAATAAATTTTCGCCGAATCTAGGCGCGGTAATTTGCAAACCTATCGGCAGACCTTCCGCATTATGTCCGGACGGAATGCCTGCCTGCCGGACAGGCAGGGACATCGCCGGCAGTCCGGCCATTTTTGCCGGCGCGGTAAAAATATCTTCCAGATACATCTTCAATGGGTCGTTCGCCTTTTCTCCTATTTTGAAAGCGACTGACGGAGAAACAGGAGAAATAATGGCGTCAACGCCGCCGTTTTTCAAATCAAAAGCCCTCTCAAAATCTTTTTTTATCAATTCCCTCACCTTCTGGGCTTTGGCGTAATAAGCGTCGTAATATCCGGCGGATAAGACATAAGTTCCGAGAATTATCCTTCTTCTCGTCTCCAAGCCGAAGCCGGCTTCTCTGGTTTTCATATAATCTTCCGTCAAATTTTTCCCTTCTTTGAAAAGGCCGTATTTTACGCCGTCAAATCTCGCCAAATTAGAAGAAACTTCGGCCGGCACGAGTATATAATAGCACGGCACGGAATATTTTATGTTGGGCAGTTCAATTTCCGATATTTCATAACCCAAATCTTTGAAAATTTTGGCCGATTTTTCCATAGATTCGTTTATCTCTTTGTCTACTCCTTTTTTGTCGTATTTAAGAAGGCCGATTTTTAACTTCTTTCCGCCAATCCAAGGACTACCCTTGGATGATAAAGGGTAGTCCTTGGAGGTTGAATCCATCGGGTCGCTTCCTTTTATGGCGTTGAAAATTATTTCCGCGTCTTCAACCGTTTTGGCCATCGGACCGATTTGGTCAAAAGACGAGGCCATAGCGATAAGGCCGGAACGGGAAACGGCGCCATAAGTCGGACTAAGCCCGACTATTCCGCAAAAAGACGCCGGTTGCCTGATGGACCCGCCCGTGTCCGAACCCAAAGCGCCCAAACAGCCGTCCATCGCCACCGTGGCGGCGCTGCCGCCGGAAGACCCGCCGGCCACTCTGGTCAAATCGCTGGGATTTTTTGTAACTCCGTAAGCCGAATTTTCAGTGGAAGCGCCCATGGCAAACTCGTCCATATTGGTCCGGCCCAGAAAAACAGCTCCGGCCGATTTCAGTTTTTTTATCGCTGTCGCATCATAGGACGCTTTATAATTTTGGAGCATCTTGGAACCAGCCGAGCAAATTTTTCCTTTTATCAAGATATTGTCCTTAACGGCCAGTGGGATGCCCCAGAGCGGCCGGTCGCCGATTCCCTCTTTGTCCAATTTTTCAGCCTCGTTTAGCGCATCGTTAAACACTCCCAAATAAGCGTTGATGTTTTTATTTTTTTCTTCAATGTTTTTCAAAAAATAAGCGGTTAATTCTCTGACGGAAATTTCTTTATCCGCCAAAAGATTTCGCGCTTTTCTAATTGTTAGGTTATTCAAATCCATTGTTGTTTTTTAGAAACAGAAAACAATAATGATGCTTCGTATGACTCCCCCTCATCGTCCGAGAAGGAGAAACAACATTATTGACTTCTGCGGTCTCGTCATTATTCAAAGACATGTTTAACTTTTACGAAATTATTTTCATGGAAAGGCGCCATCTCCACTAAATTTTTCGGCTCTGATTTTTCCTCATTATCGTTTTCGTCTTTTCTTAAAACATTTGTTGTTCCCGATATCCCCATCGCCGCCATTTCGACCGTATCGGCTTCTTTCAGCGCGGAGATGTAATTCAAAATCGCTTCAAATTCTTTTTGAAGCTTTCCTTTTTCTTCGGAGGACAAGTTTATTCTGGCCAATTTTACCAACTTTTCAATTTCCATAATGATACGCAACATCAAGGTTTAACCTTGATGTTGGCTACCCCAACAACTCCCTCACAATCTTATTCACCAAAGAGCCGTCGGTTTTGCCTTTGACTTGCGGGGCAAGAACGGCCATAACTTTGCCAATCTCCTTTTCTCCTTTAGCGCCGGATTGCTCCACCGCCTTCTTGGCCAACTCTCTTATTTTTTCTTCCGATAATTGTTCCGGCATATAAGCCATCAACGCCGCCATTTCCGCTTTTTCTTTTTCCGCCAATTCCAATCTTCCCGCTTTTTCAAAAGCCTCAATGGAATCTTTCCTTTTTTTAACTTCTCGCCCAACAACTTGCAAAACTTCTTCGTCGTTAAGCGCAGACGCGGCTTCAACATTTTCCGTTTTTCCTTCTTTTATCAACTTTGCCCTTTTGTTTATCTCGGTGTTGCCGATTTCGGAATTGACCATTTTCAACACCGATAATTTAACTTGGTCTTTGGCTTTGAAAGCTTCCTTAAAATCCGCTTTTATTTTGTCTTTTAGCATAATTTTATGGTAACACAACGACAATAAATTTCCACTACAACTAAATTAGAGTTTACCACCTGGAGGTTTTATACTGTAATTTTTAACTTAAACTAGTTAAACTAACTCAATAACTTCAAAAATTCTTTTTCGTCAATGATTTTCACGCCCAGTTTTTTGGCCTTGTCGTATTTTGAGCCGGGTTCGGCGCCTGCCACCGTGAAATCGGTCTTCTTGGACACTGATTCGTTCACATATCCGCCTCTTAGTTTTATCTCCTCTTTGGCTTTTTCTCTGGACATTTTTTCCATCGTCCCAGTCAAGACAAAAATTTTCCCTTTGATTTTGCTGTTTTCCAAAAGCGGAGATTTTTCCGGCAAAATTATTTTGATTCTTTTCAAGAGCCTTTCGAGCAATTCCCTGTTGCGTTTGTCTTTGAACCAACCATAAACGCTTTCCGCCGCCTTCGGACCAATGCCGTCAATTTTTTGCAATTCTTCCGCCGACATATTATTTAAAACATCAATAGACTTCGCTTTTTTCGCCAAAAGTTCGGCCGTCTCTTCCCCGATGTGAAAAATGCCTAAGGCGGTCAGAAATCTAAACAAGGTCGTTTCTCTTTTTTCGTTGACGGCGTTGACAATATTTTTGGCGGATTTTTCCCCGAATCTTTCCAAGGGCTCCAAATCGCCTTCTTTTAAATCGTAAATATCGGCCGCATCTTGGATAAGGCCGTTGTCCAAAAGCGCGTCAATTATTTTCGGACCCAATCCTTCTATGTTCATCGCTTTTTTGGAAGCGAAATAGTATAAAGCCCGACGATGACGGACGGAGCAATTTTTGTTGGCGCATCTTATAATCGGACTGTCTTTCTCCCGCGCCAGTTTCCCGCCGCAAACCGGGCAAGTTTCCGGCATCTTGAATTCTTTTTCTTTTCCCGTCCGCATTTCTTCCAAAACCCGCACCACTTCCGGTATGACATCGCCCGCTTTCTGAATGATAACCGTATCGCCGATTTTAAGCCCCAGTCTCTTAATCTCGCTGTCGTTGTGAAGAGTGGCGCGGGAGACAACGCTTCCCGCCACCAAAACCGGCGCGAGATGAGCCACCGGCGTGATGGCTCCGGTTCGGCCGACTTGCGTGAAAATATCCTCCACGACGGTCGTCGCCTGTTCGGCCGGAAATTTGAAAGCGACGGCAAATCTCGGCGACTTGCCGGTATAGCCCAACCGTTCCTGCCAATCCCGCCTGTTGAGTTTTACCGCCACTCCGTCTATCCAATAATCTTCTTTGTCTTTTTTCTTCTGCCATTCTTTCCAGTAAGCAATCACCTCCTCTATATTTTTGCAAAGTTTGTAATTTTTGTTCACCTTAAAACCCATCTCTTTTAACAATTCTAACTCCTTAATCTGTGTCTCCGGTATTTTTTTTTCTAATATCGCTATATCATAAATATAACTGTCCAATTTTCTGGAAGCGGCGACAGACGGATCAAGCTGGCGGATGGAACCGGCGGCGGCGTTTCTGGGGTTGGCAAACAACGGCAATCCCTTTTTCTTCTGCTCTTTGTTGAGCCTTTCAAATTCCTTTTTGCTCATCCAAACTTCTCCTTCCACCACGATATTTATCGGCTTTTCCAGTTTAAGGGGAATACTCTCAACAGTCTTGATGTTCTGTGTCACATCCTCGCCCGTAATACCGTCGCCTCTGGTAGCCGCCGTTTGCAAAATTCCCTCTTTGTAAGTCAAAACTATTTTAAATCCGTCTATTTTAAGCTCGCAAACATAAGCAACATCAAGGTTTAACCTTGCCGCAAGGTTAAACCTTGATGTTGCCGGGGACTCTTTTTCCAGCATTCTTTTCACCCGCTCGTCAAATTCCTTTATCTCTTCTTCGGTAAAAGCGTCGCCGAAAGACCATTGCCGAGCTTTGTGGATGACTTTGGCGAATTTATCCAACGGCTTGCCGCCAATTCTTTGAGTGGGGGAATCGGGACTGGCGTATTGAGGATATTGTTTTTCCAACTCCGCCAATTCATGTTTGAGAGAATCAAGGGCGGCGTCGGAAATTTCCTGCCGATCCAAAACATGATAAAGATAGCGATGATGATTTATCGTTTCGCGAAGTTTTTTTAGGCGAGTTTTAATGTCTTGCATAATCAATTTTTCTTATATTCCAAGTATTTTTGTGGACTCAAGCCGTATCGCTCTTTCCACCTTGAAAGGCGAGGTTGAATTGCAAGCGGTGTTATAACCCCTGGATTCAACGGTGGTGGTCAAACCGCTTTTTTCAACGGTGGTGGTCAAACCGCTTTTGGTCACTTTAATTTTGGCGCAAGAACTGTTGCTCAAATTGAGATTATACGGGCCGTATGGGCCGTTGGAACCGGCCGGTATAATGAAATTGTTGCCGGCGCAGCTGATCGTCGGCGGATTGCTGTCGTAATAAGCAAAAGCGCTGTCGGCCAAATCGGGGTGTTTGATTTCCCAGTAGAAAAAACATTCCACTCCTGCGTCGGCGGCGTAAAAAGCGATTTGCGACTCCCGGCCCAGTCCGGAAAGCTTGAGTTCTTTCGTCATAATGTCAAAAATACCCAAGCCGACGGAAAGAACCACGCTGACGACAAGAATGGAGAGCAACAAAGTGAAACCGTGTTTTAATTTGTGATTTTTCATTTTTTATATTTTATTGGCTGTCCAGCTTTCTTTGCGACACCGTCGCCTGCAAATCAAGCTTTGATTTTAATTTTTCTTTTTCTCCCGATTCTCCGCCGATGGATATCGTAACCAGCGGCTGCTGCCTGTCCCCCGACGAATATGTCTTTCCCCCTGAAACAAAAAAGGAAAGTCGGGTGATTTTAATCCCGTCGGAAGTCATTCTAAGCCATTCATCCGCCTCTTCTTTTCTTTCCATGTATCCTCCCCCGTTTAATTGATATTTAACCGCTTTCCCGTCTTTGTTAGTAAAACAAAAATCCGCTCCGGAGCAATCGGCGGCGCTATAACCTTTGCCCTCTCTTATTTCCCTCATCATCGCCTCCATAGCGAAGTTTAAGTTGTCGTTCACTTTCCTAAAAGCTTCCGTTTTCTTCTGGATGTCCATTATGTTTAGAAAGGCGGACAAAGTTATCGTCATCACAACCATAAACACTCCCAGCGCCACTATCAGCTCTATCAAAGTGAACCCGCCTATTTTTGAATTTTTATTTTTCATCTCCAGTTGTAAATATTATCCTGCAAATTCATTATTTTTTCGCCGTATTTGCCGTTCCATTTTACGGAAACATTGATTTGGGCCTCATCGCTGTTTGTTCCAACCGGATTTTCTATTTTTACGGTTCTGGTAAAAATTGTTTCCTCGTCGGAAGCGTAATTGTATTTGCCGGTATCCTTGTCAAACTTAAGTCTGTTAACGCAGCCGCCTGTTCCGCAATCGGTTACTGGACCGGTTTCGTTTAAAACATCTATATAGCAGCCGTTAGTCTTGCAAACATCCAACCTATCCAACCAATCGGAAGACTCCTCCAAAATGTTTGTGTCCCTGACATTCCTTACATATTCTATAACTTCCTGGCCGAGATAAAACGCCACCAGCTGGTCTTGAGAAACGGAAGCCGTTCCGACATTTTTGATGGCTAACACCATCGGACCGGCCACGGCGGCGGAAAGAATTGTTATGGCTACCAAAGTTTCTATGAGCGTGAAGGCCTTTTTTAATTTTAATTTATTGTTTCGCATTTTTAGGTTTTAGATTTTATTTTTTAGATTTTAGATTGAAACTACTCCACCGATATCTGTCCGCTTATCCAGATATTAATATGTTTTTTATTTTTTTCTTCATTGCCCCGCGGCGATTGAATCGTTACTCTCGCGTAAGACGCGCCGCCGTTATTTATTGTCGCCATAGAAGCGGCTCTCGGATATACAACATCCAAAGTATTGACCGACGATGCGCACCCGGTCGTTGAATAACATTCCCGCAGTTCGGAAACATAATCTCCCGTGCCTATTTTAAATTCCTGAAAGCATTCCGTATCAGCGCCGCCGCAGCCGTCTTTTTTGTCGTAAGTTTTATCGCTGTCCGAATCGGCGAATAAAACCAGAGATCTTGAATCGCTTTTGTCAAAATGAATGCCGAAGCCGTAATAATCCTCTCCGCCGGAAACCGGCCTTTTTATGCCCAAAGCGTAAGCCTGCGCCTGGCGGACAATCAGGGCGACTTCCTCGCTGGTTCTTTTTAAAGCCATTTTTTGGCTGAACTCGGGATAACTGGCAAAAATCATTATGTTTATCAAAGTCAAAATTCCCACAGCCACCATAAGCTCTATCAAACTAAAACCTCTTTGTGTCATTTCTTATATTGTATCATTTTTTATCGGAACAAAAAACTGATTATCTTTTCTCCCCCAAAAAAAGAGATGGCCGTCCCCAAAATCATAAACGGACCGAAAGCAATGCTGCTTTTCAGGCCGTATTTGTTTTTATTCAAATAAATCAGCAAAACGCCGGCAATCGCCCCGATCCAGAAAGCCAAAGTAATGGCGGCTATTCCTTTGGTTAGGCCAAGAAACCAGCCGATGCCCAAGGCCAGTTTGGCGTCGCCAAAGCCCATCCAGCGTCCTTTGGATACGCCCCAAAGCAAGGCAAAAAAAGCGAATAATATAAAACCGGCAAGGAAACCGTTAAAATCAAAATTTCTAATTTCTAATTTCCAATTTCTAAATAAACCTGCAAAAGCCAAGCCGTTAAAAACCCAGACGAATAAATTCGGGATTATCTGGTGGCGATAATCGTAAACGGCGATAATGATTAAAAAAGAAAATATCAAAACTAAAAAACTAAACCCAAAAATGTTTTGAGTTTGTTGAAACAATAATACAAAAATAATTCCGGTTATTGTTTCAACCAGCGGGTACTGCCAAGAAATTTTTGATTTGCAAACCGAGCATTTTCCTCTCAAAAAAACAAAACTGGCTATGGGCAAAAGCTCATACCATTTTAACTTCTTGGCGCAGGTGAAACATTTTGACCGGCCGGAAACGATGGATTGGCCTGTATTCAATCGCAATATGACGACATTGATAAAACTGCCGACAACGGCGCCGAAAAGAAAAAAGAAAATGAGAAAAACAATACTTGTCATCTGTTTTATAATACCACAAAAAATCCTCCGACGGCCGTCGGAGGATTTTTTCGCAAAACTTTCAAACGGATTATTACGGTTTTACGTCGTAGATTAAATCATTTCCGGTAGCGCTAGTTCCGGCAAAATCAGTTCCTCCGCTTGTGCAAGCGGTTCCGGCGGCCGCATCCGAATCAACATCCAAAGCGTTGTTCGAATCCTCTTCAAGGGTGGCCATCAAGTGATAAGATGAACAGTTTGTCCCCGAACCAAGCGCGGCATAGGTATAAACAACTTGCGTGCTGGGGTCTATCGGCACAACCGGTATATATGTCGGAGCAAGCAATGATAATCCTGTCGGATAGCCGATTGTCGGATTGGCGTCAAAATACATCTCCAATGCCAACTGAACCTGCTTGATATCCGCCACTCTTCGGGCGTCTCGCGATTTCTTTCTGGCGCTGTTGAGCGAAGCCAAAACAACGGAAGAAAGGATGCCGATGATGGCGATAACCACCAAAAGCTCTATAAGGGTAAAACCCTTTGAATTTTTCTTAAACATTTTCATATGATTTTTAATTTTAAAAAATAAATTGATAAACTAAAACAATCGACCGAAATTTTGTTATTTAATTATATAATACCAATTTACGGGAAAGCAAGCAAGGTACATTCAATATGTTGAACTTAGTCCTATTAGCAGGACGTTTGTTTTTGCTTTTTATATTCCCAGCATTTTTGACAACTGCCCTTCGTCAAATCCGATCATCGTTTCCCCGTCCACCTCTATCACCGGCACGGCCATCTGGCCGGTTTTCTTTATCACCTCTTCCCTTTTGGGAATGTCTTTTGAAAGATCGTACTCCGTGAAAGGAATATTTTTATCCGTTAAAAAATCTTTCGCCATCCGGCAATAAACGCAGGTCGGCGTAGAATATACTATTACTTTTTTCATAATGTTTATATTATCATTTTTTATTTTTTAAGCAAATTTTCGCCGATTTTAAAAATATCTCCAGCGCCCATTGTGATGACAACATCGCCTTTTTTGGCATTTTCGGCCAAAAAGTCGGTTATTTTTTCAAAAGATTCCATATATCTGGCCCTGCCGCCATTTTTTGTTATTTCTTCCGCCAACATTTTGGAATTTATTCCCTCGTCTTTCGGCTCTCTGGCGGCGTAAATGTCGGCTAAAATAATTTCATCGGCATCGCCAAAGCTTTTGCCGAAATCGTCAAAAAGAAGTTTTGTCCGGCTGTAAAGATGGGGCTGAAAAACGCACCAAATTTTTTTTCCGCCGAAAAATTCTCTCGCGCCTTTTAAGGTCGCTTTTATCTCCGTCGGATGATGGCCGTAATCGTCGTAAACAAAAACTCCATTTTTCGTTTCGCCTTTAAATTCAAACCGCCGCCAAGTGCCTTCAAAACTTTCCAAAGAATTTTCCACTTTTTTAAAATCAACTCCTAAAATTTCCGTCGCCGCCATCGCCGCTTGGGCATTTTTCATATTATGCTCGCCCGGAATCTTTAAATTAAAATTATTATCTATTTTTGTGTAATCTATAATTTTACATTTCACATTTTCAACTATTTCTTTCAAATTTTTATCGTTCGGATCGCAAATGAGATATCCATCCTCCGGCAATTTTGCCGCGAATTCGCCGAACGCTTTTTTTATGTTTTCCAAATTGCCGTAATAATCCAAATGATCGTTGTCTATGTTGGTGATGATGATAATTTTCGGATTAAGATTAAGAAAAGATTTTTTGTATTCGCAGGCTTCCACCACGAAATACCCGCTCTTGCCCGCCACAAAATTGCTTTTATGGTCTTTGAGCAAACTACCCACGATAACCGTCGGGTCTTTTTTTGCGTCAATCAAAATTTTCGCTATCATCGCCGTCGTCGTGGTCTTGCCGTGCGCGCCAGAGACGGCGATAGTATATTTGTCTTTGGAAATAAGCCCGAGCATTTCCGGATAAGATAACATCGGGATGCCCAACTCGGTGGCCTTTTTTAATTCCGGATTATCGACCGTCACGGCCGGAGTGTAAACAACCAAATCAACATCATCGGCGATATTGTCGGCGCTGTGTCCCAAAAAAATATTCGCGCCAAGTTTTCGTAACTCATCAATTATCGCCGAATCCGAAACATCCGACCCGCCAACGATTTTCCCTTCCGCCAGCATCATTCTGGCAATAGCCGAAACTCCAACCCCAGATCGGAAG
>Ga0209542_10006962_pt1 | contig 21742 bp, 28 predicted proteins | sample RifCSPhighO2_01_FD_184028 | JGI IMG/M metagenome (GOLD analysis project Ga0209542, IMG submission 184028) | Soil microbial communities from Rifle, Colorado - Rifle CSP2_plank highO2_0.1 (SPAdes) (version 2) | ecosystem: Environmental > Terrestrial > Deep subsurface > Rock core/Sediment ... | reverse complement strand
AGATGACCAAACTGTTTTGGTCTGCTGTCGGAGGCAAGTTATAATCTTTATGGACGTAAAGGGAAATTCCCAGCGCCCTGGCAATATCCGCCGGAAGCGCCGATCCTCCCATGCCGCAAACCACAGCGTTTTTAAAAATGCCTTGCAGTTTTATATCTTTTGCCAATGCCAAACCGTCTTCCAGTTGTTTCGGGGAATCAATAATTATTTGGCGCATATTTGAATGGTCAACTTTCATTATTTTGTAGTAAAATTATTTCCACACTCGCTTTGTCTTTAAATACCAGCTTGTGATATTGGCAAATCTTTTTGCCGGATCGGCAATTCTCACGGTATCAATGCCCTTAACCTTTTCTGAAACCCTGTAAAGATAATCAGGATTATATAGAAAAAGGGCGGGAGCATCATTGATGATGATATTTTGGATTTTTTCCAAATCCTTTGCCTTTTGGTTTTTGTCCGATGTTTGCCGCGCGCTTTTTAATAATTTGTCTACATCTTTATTTTCATAGGATGACAGATTGAGTCCGGGATCAATTTTCTGGGAGGAGTACCAAAAAGGATACATATCCGGTTCCATTCCCAGGGTTTCTCCGTACAATAACATGTCGTAGTCCCTATTTTTAATAATGGGCTTTAGGTCGCTGATGCTTACGGCATTAATGTTTATGGAAACTCCCACGGCCTGCCAATAATTTTTTAACAAATTTGCCACCTCTAATAACTGCGGCTGATTAATGGTAACCAGTAAAAATGTCAGGCTTTGGGTATCTTGGGAGGGGGCAACACACAGTTCATTTAATTTTTTTCTGGTAGCAGTTCCTGTTTCTCCGGTCGGGTTTCGGTCGGGTAAATATTTCTTTTGGAATTCAGTAACCGCGTCTTCGGTTGATTTTCCATAGGTCCCGTTAGTTTCATCGATTAACAGTTTTTTAAAATTATCATCCAAGCGCGCCAAACATCCTTGGAGTTGGACTACTTCCGTACCTTTCGAGCCGGTTTTTAAATAACTTTTAAATTGGAACGCGGCTTGTTTTTTTATGGTTTTTTCCCGTACGCCCTGTTCATTTAATTTAAATCCCGCTTTTTCCAAAAGGGCATTTGCCTTATTTACATCAAATCCATAGGTGCTTGTTGGTTGTTGATAGCCATAAAAATCGGGTAAAATAGGCGATTCAACAGTTTTAATGTGCGTTATTGACTCAGAGCTTATAATAGAAATCAGTGATTGCTTATCCGTTGCCAGGGTAAGGGCCTTCCTTATATCGGCGTTTGAAAGTAGTGGTGATTTTTGGCCGCCGGAGGCTAAGTTAAAAAATACTGCAAAATATCTTGGCAAAGAAAACTGATACGCTGAAAATTTCTTAGCATCCCATTTTTGAGCTGCTGTTTTTTCCTTATCGACTCCATTTTTATCCTGTGTGTCCAGCGTAAATCCATTCACCTGCCCCGCATTAGCGCTTTTTTCCAATTCGTCGGAAGTTTTAAAGAATTTAAAAGAAATACGGGAAATAAAAGATGGTGTGGTAAAATATCGGCGGTTTGATTGCAGGACCAGGTTCTCTATGAAACCGTTTTTTACTTGGCTCAGATTTTCAAAGGCAAACGGCCCGGAGCCAATGGGGCGCAAGTTATATGATGAAAGTATAAAATTTTCCGGTAAAATATCCTGCCATATGTGAGCGGGGATTATTTTTACCGTACAATTTTCAATAAAAGAGTTATAGGGTTGTTTCAATATGAAACTGAAAGACGTATCGGAGATTTTTTGCAAACCCACATCTATCCAGTTGGCTCGTAAGGGGCTCTTGTAATCAGAATTTTGTATGGTTTTTATGGTAAAGAGCACATCAGAGGAGGTTAATGGCCTCCCGTCATGCCAAGAAATATCGTCTTTTAGGGTAAAAGTATAAGTTTTACCATCGGCAGATACGGCATACTCTTTTATCAAATCCGGTACGATATTACCATCCTTATCATAACTCATCAATCCCGAAAAAACTAAATCAATCAACGTTCTGTCAACATCATTGGTTTCGCCATATATGGGATTAATAAATCTTGGCTGTCCTACGAGGCCTTCGGTGTAGGTCCCTCCAAAAGCCGGTACGGGTTTGGTGTGGACAAGATAAAAATTCATTGCCAAAAAAAAGAAAGATCCGCCGGCCAGTACCAAGGATACCGTCAATACTATTTTTTCACTTTTTGTAAGTACTTTGAAGATTTGTTTCCATTGTGAAAAGGTCGGAAGTTTTATCATAATCCTGATCTTAAATTAGCTTAAATATTACAAATAGCGTCCAAGCACAGTCGTATTTGAATCATGAGGACCTGATGTGCAGTATTTGAGATTATATTTATATGAGGATATTTAAAATGCCCAAAACGATGAAAAGAGCTGCTACTGCTATTGTAGCATAGTATATTTTTTTTTGTATTCCGCGCCGAGCAGAATAAAATTCGCTTCCTCCGCTGCCTCCAAAGCTTGCGCCAAGTGCGGTGCCCCGTTGCTGGAATGCAATTAGAATAATTAAAACTACTGAAATTCCGATTTGGGCAAAAAATAATATTTGATTGGTATCCATAATGGTGATTTTAATAAACAGATGCCCCGCTTGGCGGGACGGATTTAAATATCTTAATTTACTTTAATGCGATTCGTTTTTTAATATGCTTTTACGTAATAGAAAGTCTAGAATCCAGATGATTAAGGTAGTCCAAAAGAGGGGAAAGAGCAAGGGGACGCTTAGTTCTTTAAAGATATAATCTACGGTAAAAATCAAAGCCATGTTGATCAAAAATCCAAATAATCCCAACGTGATAATCTGCAAGGGCAGGGTAATGGTATCTAATATGGGTTTTACAAAAAAATTAAGCAATCCCAAGATAATTCCAAAAAGTATGAAAAACTGCCATTGGGCTTCCAGCAAAATACCAAAAAAATTCGAACCAGGGTAGGTGCTGACACTAACTTGCGCCACAAATATCGTAGCCAGCCATAGTCCTAGTCCGGCGCTAATCATCGAAGAAACAAGCCTTTTCATGCCATTTATACTACACGAATTTAAAAAAGAATCAACTTTCCTCGCTCCGGCCATAAAAGAGGCATGGCAATATATTTTGATATTATCCTTATATTAATAGTTCTCGCTTGCGGACGGCTTTGTGGTAGGTTATGGCAAAACGGTGGGCTTCATCGTCCAGATGTTTTATCAGGTTGTAAATTTCCTGGGGCAGTTTTTTAAGGGGAATTGGATTTTTATCCCGCCCCTCAATAAAAAGTTCTTGCCTTCCTTTGGCGATGGAAATGATTTTAATCTTTTCGGTTTCCGGCGAATTATTTTTAGCGTTGATGCTCACGTTTAATTGTGCGATTCCTCCGTCGATGAGCATTGCGTCCGGATAATCCCATTCTGGGTGTTTTAAGCGCCGGCCGAGAACCTCTTTTAACATGGCGATATCGTTGGGGGTATTTTCCATTCTAATACGGAATTTTTTGTACTGGCTTGTATCAGGCTTTCCATTGTAAAAAACCACCATTGATCCGACGGCCTGTTTGCCCTGGATGTTGGAAATATCGTAGCATTCGATTTTAGAAACCGGTTTTTTCATACCCAGTAGTTTTTGTAATATTTTTTGGGTTTCAAGCCATTTTTCAGCCATTGCAAGGTCTGACCCCGCAATTACATGGGCGTGCGCCATGATATTTTGCAAAGCGAAAATTTTATCCCGTATATTTGAGGCTTCTTCAAATTTCTTTTGTTCTGAAAGGCTTTTCATTTCCTTGGTAAGGGCAGCGAGAGCCGTTTTCCTTTTGCCTTGCAATATTAAAACTAATTTTTTAATATTTTTTCCGTAGGCTCCCAAATCAGGGTTAGTCCCCGGACACAAATCCAGGTGGCACCAAGTGCAAGGTTTTTTAGGATGGCTTTGGCTAGTATAATAGGGAAAGGCTTTCCTTAAAAATTTTAATGTTTTTTTGAGTGAAGCGCCTTCGACGAACGGCCCAATATGTTGGGTATTAAGTATTTGGTATTTGGTATTGAGTATGTTTTTACGTTCAATACCAGATACTTTATGTCTAATACTTGATACTTTGGCCGGTTGATGGGTGATAAAGATGTAAGGAATATTGTTCTTATTTTTTGCTATGGCTATATAAAAGTAGTTTTTGTCATCGCGCCAAACCTGATTAAATTTGGGCTGGTGTTTTTTAATTAATTCCGCTTCTAATAACAACGCTTCGATTTCTGAATGGGTTGCGACATATTGTATGTCGGTAATGGAATTAATAAAAATAGCATCTTTATAGGTAGGCTGGAAAAAATGGTTTTTGACCCGTTCTTTTATATTAATTGCCTTGCCGATATAGATGATTTTCCTGCCTTGCAAAAATAAATACACCCCCGTACCGGCAGAGAGGCTTTGGATTTGATTAATAATGCGTTTTGATAATTCCATAGGCTTATTATCAGTCTATCACTACTAAAAAACCGTGCCAAGACAATCCCGGCACGGTTTTTTTAAGAAAACTTATTTCTATTTTGCCATCGCTTTCATGCATTTTGTACAAGAAAGCACCCGTTTGCCGCTAAGCAAGCGAGCCCATTGTAAATTAGGGTATTTCCTTACTTTCTGGGTTGGGTTGTATTTTCCCCGTAATTTTACCAGCGTGGTAGCCATTCCTGATTTTTTACCGCAGATTGTACAGATCTTGGAAGCCATTTTATAAGCGACACCAATTACTAATCACACTCGAATGTATGAATTTCGTATTGTAATATTAGTAAATTAGCGTGTCATTTTTAGATTAGTGCCGCTTTTGAGTATATCAGGGTTTAATTTTTTTGCAATATCTGTTATGATTTAGCCATGGATATTCTTATTACTATTTTTTCTTTAGTTGTCCTTCTTTTCTCAGTTATTATCCATGAATTAGCCCATGGATACGTTGCCAATTCTTTGGGGGACCCTACGGCAAAATACCAGGGGAGGCTGACGTTAAATCCTTTACCGCATTTGGACCCTTTCGGTTCGGTAATTTTACCGTTATTGCTGTTTATCTCGGGCAGTCCGGTGTTGGTGGGCTGGGCAAAGCCGGTTCCCATCAATCCTTATAACTTTAAAGACCAAAGATGGGGCGCTTTTAAGGTTTCCATTGCCGGCCCTTTGACCAATTTTGCCCTGGCTTTGGTTTTTGGCCTTGCTATAAGGCTTATGCCGCTTACATTTTTTACCGCTTTTCCCGGAATACTTATCATATTTTCTTTCATTGTGCATATTAATTTGGTATTGGGATTGTTTAATTTGGTGCCGATTCCTCCGCTTGACGGCCATTGGGTTTTGTTTAAATTCATACCCTACCAGTTTGAAAATGTTAAAATATTTTTACAGCGATACGGGCTCATTGTTTTAATCCTCCTGATTTTTCTTGGGGGATTACAAGGCTTATCGGTAGTTACAGGATATTTTTTTCATCTGATTACCGGGATATAATTCGGGTAAACCCAGCACCACTTTCCCCACGCCATCGTATATTGCTTTTTAGATTGTTATTATACTCAAACATTACAGATAAGATTTAATGATTAAAACGGGAAAGTGGTGCTGGGTAAACCCTCATTTTCTTAGCACGACTTTTGCCCTTGATATTTTTTACACTACATACATTATTTATCGTAATACAATTTTGATGTTGATTTAGAGAGTTTGTGGCAAAAGTGGTGCTGGGTAAAGGTCTAATTATTATTAACTAGCCTGATTGGATTTCCCAAAACGGAAATTACGTTTTTAGCGGGATTATCTCATCGGGGCAATAATTTTATGGAAAATATGTGCAAATGCGGCCATCATAAAGTGTTTCCGGTTTTAGTTGTGCTTTTTGGTTTGTTATTTTTATTGGAAGCCATAGGGGTGGTAACGTCTGGGTTTGTCATGATTTTGTGGCCGATTCTGGTGATTGCCGGGGGTCTTATGAAATTAGGGTCAAAGTCTGGGATGTGCAAATGTTGCTAGCGTCTGGCATGTAACTTATAATAAAAGTCCATTTGAGAAAATGGGCTTTTGTTTTTTTGAGTTATTTTTGTTATACTGAAAAAAATAATAGAAAATATGGAGGAATCAAAATATGTAAGGCCATCCTGGGACCACTATTTTTTAGGCTTACTTGAACCGTTAAGCAGGCGCGCAACATGCGATCGGGGCCGTAGCGGTTCTTTAATTGTAAGCCAGCACTATACCATTTTAACTACAGGATACGTCGGTTCTCCGCCAGGAGAGCCCCACTGCGATGATGTGGGGCACTTGATGAAAACGCTGACCCATGAAGACGGCCGTCAATCTCAGCATTGCATGCGCACCTTGCATGCAGAAGAAAATGCCATTTTACAGGCCGCCCGAGATGGAGTCAAAGTTGAGGGGGGTATTATCTACACTAAAATGGTACCCTGTTATAATTGTGCCATGAGGATCTGTCGGGTAGGGATTAAAAGAGTGGTTGCCCAAAAACGATACCATGCCGATGGCCAGTCTATGGAGTTATTCCAAAAAGCTGGAGTGGAGGTCATGGTGGTTGATAATACGGTGGAAGAGTATAAACGCCAATAAATATCCTTACGAATTACGAATTTTGGCGAATTACGAATAAATGAACTGTTGAATTCGTAATTCGCTCAGATTCGTATTTGGTAGCCAAAGTTTTGCAAAAGAGAAAAACAAATTTATATAAACCCGGCCAAAAAGAGCCGTTCAATGTAAGCCGTTCAAAAATCGACTTTTTTTTAGAATGTCCGCAATGTTTTTATTTGGATAGGCGTTTGGGCATCGTAAGGCCGGACATGCCCGGATGGTCTTTAAATAGCGCCGTTGATACCTTATTGAAAAATGAATTCGATCTTTTGCGGGAGAAAAAAGAACCTCATGCCCTGATGCAAAATTACAAAATAGATGCGGTGCCTTTTTCGCATCCGGATTTTCCGGTATGGAGGGATGATAATAATAAAAAAATCGGTGCTGTAACCCTTCACAAAGAAACCAATTTGAATATCCATGGGATTATTGACGATATGTGGCAAAATACAACTACCCACAAGCTCCATGTTGTAGATTATAAATCTACCAGTACCGATTACCCTATATCGCTGGATAATCAATATAAATTGGGATATAAGCGGCAAATGGAGGTGTACCAGTGGATTTTTAAGAGACTGGGTTTTCCGGTTTCGCCGATCGGCTATTTTTTCTTTGCTAATGCGACAAAAAACCGCCCGGGTTTCCATGGAAAACTGGAATTTAAAACCTTGATAATCCCGTATTCGGGGAATGATGATTGGGTGGAAAATACTGTTTTTGATATTAAAAGGTGCTTAGATCAGGATAGGATCCCTGAATCAGCCAAGGATTGCCAGCATTGCGCGTACCGCAACCTCATAAAAAATGAATCGTTAAAAACCCAGATGAGTCTCATAAACTAAATTCCGAATCCAGACCGTAAATCACAAAATGTTTGTAATTTGATGGTTGTAGATTTGGAATGTTATGGCCAATGAAGGCAAAATTAACCAATATTATTTTGATAATTGCCCTGGCGTTCGTATTGCTGGGCGGCGCATTTTATCTGTTGTGGAAAAAAGAGCAAGTCCCTGGAAAACTTGATGCGTTCGCGCAATGCATTAAAGATGAGGGTGCGGTGTTTTACGGGGCTTTTTGGTGTTCCCACTGCCAGAACCAGAAATCTTTTTTTGGAAAATCAAAAAAATATCTTCCCTATGTGGAATGTTCAACTGCTGACAGCAATGGACAACTTCAAGTGTGCATCAATGAAGATATCCAGATATATCCCACTTGGAAATTCTCCGACGGGTCAAAAACTGAAGGGGAATTATCTTTAAAAGAATTATCTGATAAAACAGGCTGCCAGTTGCCAGAATAACTAAAGGTAATCACTCAATAGCTAAAACACCCAATCGCTAGATTATGACCACAATAGATATTGCAAATAAAATTTTCGCGCTTGGAACCGTCCTCGGACAGATAGGGGTGCTTTTGGGTGCCCTATATCTTGTGTTTTTTTGTAAAAAACAACCCGTTATCGTGAAAGCCATCGGTAAGTACGCTTTGCTGTGCGCCTTTATCGTTGCTTTGGTTTCAATGTCGGGAAGCCTTTTTTATTCTCAAATTGCCGGTTTCGCGCCCTGCCAATTATGTTGGTTTCAAAGGTTCTTTATGTACCCTTTGGTAATACTGCTTTTAATTGCGATAATCAGGCAAAGTTCCAAAATCGTAGACTATGCCTTATTCCTTTCCTTAGCCGGTTTTTTAATTTCTTTGTATCATAATTATATATATTATTATGATGGGGGATTGAATGTGTTTTGCAAATTAGGCGGGGCGCAAGTGTCTTGCATCAAGCGTTATGTATTTGAACTCGGTTATGTAACGATCCCGTTGATGGCATTAACCGCCTTTGCATCGATCATTATTTTTTTGATTTTTTATAAAATAAAAATGAAAGGCGAATCCCAGGGCATTATATCAAAAGAAGGGTAAGGTTTTAAATCTGGCTTTAACTTTCATATGTATGTTTTTGAGTTAATTATTATGATAAAAATTTTAGATAAAACAGGACATAATAAAATAGCTACCATTGAAGATGATAAAACGGTGCGCGCATCAGGAAAGACCATAGGCCATGTGGAAACTTCCGGTGAGGTTTTTGATCAAAAAAATGAGAAAGTCGGCCGTGTCAGATTCAGTGATGGTTATGTGTTTAACTATCAAAATAGTCCGGTTGGAAGCGTGCATTCCGATGGAAGGGTTTTTGATTATCAGAACAATCCTGTTGGAAAAATAGACGGGGAGCCCATGGGACTGGGAGGAGCCGCGCTGCTTTTATTGGTGCTGGCAGAGTGAAATACCCGTATTGTAAATTTTTAAGAAATAAGTATACTTTGAATTACGAAATGCTTTCGTGGTATTTCAATATGCATTTTTAATTCAGATTACATTATCGGCATGGAAGAAATTTCCCTTAAGGCGCAAGAAATATTCAATATCGGCGGGTTCGGGGTCACCAACAGTTTGTTTTCAACATTTACGGTTTCTCTGGCATTGATCGTGTTGGCTATTATCGCCAGTAAAAAGTTGCGCATGGTTCCTGGAACATTCCAATCGGCCGTAGAGGTGTCTTTTGAATGGCTTTTGGATTTAATGCAGTCAATGTTGGGGAGTGTGAAAAAAGCCGAGCAATATTTCCCCTTAATAGCCACGATTTTTATTTTTATCATGGCTTCTAATTTTTCGGGCATCTTGCCCGGAGTCAGTTCTTTAGTGGTAGAGCGCGGCGGGCATGAGGTCCCTCTTTTCCGCTCGCCTGCTGCTGATTTAAATTTTACATTGGCCTTCGCAGTTATTTCTGTGGTTGCCGCCAATGCCATAGGGATGGCGGCAGTCGGAAGTTTTGCCCACATCGGCAAATTTTTAAATTTTAAAAGCCCCATAGGATTTTTCATAGGCATATTGGAAATTGTTTCGGAGTTGGCAAAAATTATTTCTTTGTCCTTCCGGCTGTTTGGCAATGTGTTTGCGGGGGAGGTGTTACTGACTATTGTTGCATTCTTAGCGCCTTATATAATCCCGTTGCCATTTTTATTTTTAGAAATTTTTGTGGGGTTTATCCAAGCATTTGTTTTTGCCATGCTTACCTTGGTTTCAATCGCACTGCATACGGCAGAGCACGAACATTAAATATTAAATAAGAAGTATTAAGTATTACGTATTAGGTATCAAGTATACAAAATACTAAATACACAATACTGCGTACTCAAAAAAAACATGGACATAGAATCAGTTCGCATATGGGCAACCGTGGGTGTTATCGCTATCGGTACAATAACTCCAGCAGCTGCGATCGCTCTTATCGGTTCTACCGCTTTAAAAGCAATTGGCCGGAACCCGGAGGCCGCTTCTAAAATTCAAACTGCCATGATATTGGCTATAGCATTCGCTGAAGCTATTGCCGTATATGCCTTGGTAGTTGCTTTGGTGGTAAAATTCGTGGTGTAATCTTTGTATAAAGTATTAAGTATTGTGTATTAAGTATAGAGGGAAGAAAAACCTTCCGCATACTAAATACTTAATACGTAATACTAAATACTAAAACATGGAGTCGGCTGGATTATTAGGACAACTTGGAATCAATTGGAAGCTGCTGCTCAGCCAGGCCGTTAATTTTTTTATACTTTTAGCCGTGTTGACATTTTTTGTATATAAGCCCCTTTTGGCGGTAATGAAAAAAAGACAGGCGAAAATAGAAGAAGGTTTGCAAAAAGCGGCTGAGGCTGATGTAAGATTGAAAGAGGTTGACCAAATTGCCAAAGCTCATTTGAAAAAGGCGGATCAGGAATCAATGCAAATCATTAAAAACACCCAGGAAAGAGCGGAAAAATTAAGCCAGTCTTTGCAAAAGAAGGCCGAAGACCATCAAAAAGAGCTTATCTTACAGGCGGAAGCCGCTTACAAAAGGCAGCAGGAAGAAACGGAAAAATTGGTATTTGGCCAAGCGCTCCAGTTAGTAAAAAAGACCATTATAAAAACTGTCCAGTTAGACCCAAAACATATTGATGAGGCTTTGATCCAAAAAGCAATAAACTCATCATTTGATAAAGTTAGCGGCGAAAATTAATAATAGGCTTGCCATTTGGAGATTAAAAATCATGAGTAAATATAAGCCAAAAATGTATGCAGAGGCTTTGATTAATTCTATCTTGTACGCCAAAGCCGACACAAAAAATATTACGAGAAATTTTTTGAAATTCCTGGATCAAAATGGCGATATTAAAAAAGCGCCGCAGATTGTTGCGCTGGCAGAAAGCCTGCTTTTAAAAAAGGCTGGTAATAAAAAAATAATCTTAGAAACTGCAAGAAAAACCGATGTCAAGCGTTTTGCCGGAGCCTTCGTAAAAAAAGGCGATATTTTGGAAGAAAAAATAAACCCTGGTATTGTCGCGGGAATCAAGGTGATTATTGATAATGAAGAGCAGTTGGATTTTTCGCTTTTAAAGAAGTTAGAAAATTTATTTTAATTTTCCTTACGAATTACGAATCTGAGCGAATTACCAATATCAGCCTTCGGATTTTTCCGTGGGCTAAGCGTAATTTAGGTAAATTCGTAATTCGTAGGAACGCGAAGTAATGAGCCAAGAAATAATAGAAAAAATAAAGCAAGCCATTGAAGGATATAAAGATGATCCCAAGTGGGAAGAAATCGGCACTATTGTGGAGGTTGGAGACGGCATTGTAAAAATATCCGGGCTTAAAAATGTCCAATCCCAGGAAGTTTTAACCATAGAAGCGGCCGCCGAAAGCGAGGCGCATACTGGGCGGGGCAAGGACGGGATAAAGGCGGTGGTTTTGAACCTGGAAGAAGATTCTGTGGGCGCTTTGGTATTGGGAGAATTTTCACATATTAAGTCCGGTAATACCGTAAAAAGGACAAAGCAGCTCCTTTCCATTCCGGTCGGGGAAGAATTATTGGGAAGGGTAATAGACCCTTTGGGAAATCCATTAGATGGTAAGGGCCCTTTATTTTCCCAAGGCGTAAAACCAAAATTGAATTTTTTAGAAAATGATGCGCCGAATGTCTTGGCTCGCGAATCGGTAAATTACCCTTTGCATACGGGAATCAAGGCCATTGATTCGATGATTCCTATCGGCCGTGGCCAAAGGGAACTGATCATCGGCGATCGGCAGACCGGTAAAACTGCTATTGCATTGGACATGATTATCAACCAATACCAGGACGTTCCGGTCAACGGTAAGACACCCGTATGCGTATACGTGGCTATCGGACAAAAAGAATCCAAAATTGCAAAAATCGTGGAAACGTTAAAACAGCATGGCGCTTTCAAAAATACCGTAGTAGTTTCTGCTCCGGCTTCAAGCCCAGCAAGTTCTTGGTATCTTGCGCCATTTGGCGGGTGTGCCATTGGTGAGTATTTCCGTGATAAAGGCCAGGATGCGTTGATCATTTATGACGATTTATCAAAACATGCCTGGGCATACCGGCAAATTTCATTATTATTAAGAAGACCACCCGGCCGTGAAGCTTATCCGGGAGATGTGTTTTATTTGCACTCAAGATTATTAGAAAGGGCTGCCAAACTTTCAAAAGAAAACGGGGGAGGTTCGTTAACCGCAATTCCCATCATTGAAACCCAGCTTGGCGATGTGACCGCCTATATTCCTACCAACGTCATTTCCATCACCGATGGGCAGATTTACTTAGAATCGGATTTATTTTACCAGGGCATGCGGCCTGCCGTTAACGTGGGATTGTCGGTTTCACGCGTGGGAGGCGCGGCCCAAACCAAGGCGATGAAGAAGGTAGCCGGGAAGTTACGGCTTGAATTGGCGCAATTTAGGGAATTACAGACTTTTGTGCAATTTGCCTCGGACGTTGACCCGGAAACTCGCGAAAGAATCCAAAAGGGTAGGATTATCACCGAAGTATTAAAGCAGACCGACCAGGCTCCGATATCATTTGAAAAACAGGTATTGGTTTTGTACGCCGCCCTCAATGGGTATTTTAATAAATTCCAGCCAGACCAAATACAAAAAATCGAAGCGTCGTTTTTGGAATATGCAGAAGATTTACACGCAGATTTGTTTGATAGATTACGATCGGAACGCCAAATCACGGAAGAAATTGAAAAACAAATAAAGGAAGTTATTGGAAAGTTTATCGAAAGTGTGTAAAAAAAAGAGGAGCAGCTGGGGCTACTCCATGGAAGAGAAAGCAACTTCATTTTCCGATTTTCTTACGAAGCGCTTGCCATTGCTCCGAAAGTTGGTCGATTTCTTTGGCCATTTTTTCGAAGCCATCAATGTCTTCCGGGCGACAATTCTCTTCAAGGGGTTTGATGCCAACTGCAAGACTGAAGCACTTACCGTGCTTGGCAAGCAATCCTGCGGTGTCGGCCAACAGCGTAATTTCTACATTGTTCATGACTAGCTCTCCTGGGAAAGGCGACTGAAACCGATGTTACTATTTTTAAAAATTTTGTCAAATAATAAGAATGGGAAATAAGAAAGAAAACAATTTTGCCTATATTGATAGCCAAAATTTACACCGTGGCGTAAGGAGTATGGGGTGGATTTTAGATTTTAAGAGATTTAGAGTATATCTAAAAGAAAAATACTCCGTCAGTTATGCGTATATTTTCATTGGATTTGCTCCTGTAAATCAAAAATTATATAATGCTCTGCAAGAGTATGGCTATATCCTCATTTTCAAGCCAGTCGTTTTAGGAGAAGATAAAGAAATGAAAGGCAACATTGACGCCGATTTGGTTTTACAGGCCATGATTAATTTGCATGAAAATAAATTTGATAAGGCTATAATCGTTTCAAGCGATGGCGATTTCTATTCTTTGGTTGATTATTTTTATACAAAAAATAAATTAAGAGTTGTAATAAGCCCGTATGTTAAAACCTGTTCTTCATTACTAAAGAAGACCGCGAAAGAAAAGATCGTATTTTTGGATAATCTTAGGGAAAAACTAGAATATAAAAGAAAAAGCACCGCCTAAGGACGAACCTTAAGAAGTGCCTTTTCATCTGAATATAAGTCAATTATAGTCAATTAAAAGCCTTTGTCAAGACTCTTATGGAATCCGTTCAAAACCTAAAAAAACGTCTCAAATCCATCGGCAACATCAAAAAAATCACCAAAGCGATGGAATTGGTTGCCGCTACTAAAATGCGAAAATCCCAGGAAATCGCCCTGGCTTCGCGGCCTTACGCGTTTGCGGCATTAGATTTGCTTGCCAATCTTTCCCTGTTACATAAAGATTTGTCAGAGCTTTTAAAATCTCGTAAGATTAAAAAAGTCCTCTTTTTAGTGGTTGCTTCCGATAAGGGTTTGGCCGGAGCATTCAATAGTTCCATTTTTAAAAAGTTTGAGCATTTTTTAACAGAAAATAATAAAAAATACCAGGACGAAAAGATATTCTTAGCTATCGGAGAAAAATCATTTAATTATCTTTCAAAAAAAGGTTTGCCCGTAGTAAAAAAAATTACCAGCGCGGGAGATTATACTTTACCTGAACAGGTGCGGCCTCTGGCAGATTTTTTGGTTGACGGTTACGTAAAAGGGGATTTTGACAAGGTTATCGTCTTTTCAACCCATTTCAGGTCAGCTTTAAAACAGGAGGCCTTAACCCGCGAAGTATTGCCTATCAACTTTGATTTGATCAAAGAAACCGTAAAAGAAATCATCCCCGACAAGGGAAAGTTCGCGGAGCTGATAAAAGAGCAGGATATAAGCTTTGTTCCGGATAAAGAAAAATTGCCAGAATACTTGATTGAGCCTTCACCAAGGGAGGTGTTGGATGGCTTGGTGCGTCACCTATTTTTTATGCAAATGTACCACTTGATTTTGGAGGCCAATGCTTCAGAACACGCCGCCCGCCGAATGGCCATGAAAACGGCTTCGGACAATGCTAATGACTTGGGTCAAGTCCTAAATTTACAGTATAACAAGTCCCGCCAGTCTGCCATCACTAACCAGATTATTGAGATTATTGCCGGAGCGGAATCATTAAATTAGTATTAAGTATTACGTATTAAGTATAAAAATTATGAACAAAGGAACTATCGTGCAAATTATCGGGCCGGTCGTTGATGTGGAATTTGACCAGGCGGGCAAGCTTCCTCAAATTTACCATGCCCTAAAAGTAGCAGGTCCCAATGGGGATGTGATTTTAGAGGTGGTAAAACATTTGGACGTAAAACGGGTGAAAGCCATTTCTTTGCAATCAACCGATGGTTTGCAAAGGGGACTGGAAGTTTCAGATACGGGCAAGCAGATTGAGGTTCCCGTGGGTTCTGAAGTATTAGGGAATATTTTTAATGTGATTGGCCAAACTTTAAATAAAACGGAAACTAAATTTAAGAAATTTTCGCCGATCCATCAGGCCGCGCCGCCATTTACCGAGCAGGCCACTAAAACCGAAGTATTTGAAACGGGTATTAAGGTTATTGATTTGATTGCACCATTTATTAAAGGGGGAAAAATCGGGTTATTTGGCGGAGCGGGAGTGGGAAAAACCGTCTTAATCCAGGAATTAATCAGGAATATTGCCGAGGAAGGCGGGGGAGTTTCGGTATTTGCCGGAGTCGGGGAGAGAACCCGCGAAGGGAACGATTTGTACATGGAAATGAAAGAATCCGGTGTTATTAATAAAACCGCGTTGGTGTTTGGCCAAATGAACGAAGTTCCGGGGGCTCGCGCTCGGGTAGCATTGTCTGCGTTGACGATGGCCGAATATTTCCGCGATGAGGAACAAAAAAATGTATTGTTTTTCATTGATAATATTTTTAGGTTTTCACAGGCTGGGTCAGAAGTTTCAACCTTGCTTGGTAGGATGCCGTCGGCGGTAGGGTATCAACCAACCTTGGCACAAGAAATGGCGGAACTCCAAGAGCGTATTACCTCAACATCAAAAGGGTCTATCACATCAGTACAAGCGGTTTATGTGCCGGCTGACGACATTACGGATCCGGCGCCCGCTACCACGTTTTCACACTTGGATTCAACGATTGTGTTAAACCGCGCCTTGACTGAAATCGGCATTTATCCGGCTGTGGATCCTTTGGCTTCAACGTCAAGCGCGCTGGACCCCAAAATAGTCGGCCAAAAGCATTATGAGGTTGCCCGCGGGGTTCAGTTAACATTACAGCGGTATAAAGATTTGCAGGATATTATTGCTATCTTGGGAATTGAAGAGCTTTCCGACGAGGATAAAAAAACGGTAAGCCGTGCCCGGAAAATACAGAGGTTTTTAAGCCAGCCGTTTTTCGTAGCCGAAAACTTTACCGGAACCAAAGGAAAATTCGTAAAATTGGAAGATACCATTAAAGGATTTTCGGAAATATTAGAAGGCAAGCATGACGATATTGCGGAAGAAAAATTTTATTTGAAAGGAAGCATTGAAGAAATTCAATAAGCTGTTGGAATTGTCCTAGTTGTTGTAATTGAGTGTTTCTAACATTAAAACATTTAGAATAATTAGAGCATTTAAGTATGAAGCTATCCATTTATTCACTTAAAAAAATATTATTTGCCGGACAGGCATCTCTTTTAAATTGCAAAACTGTTATGGGGGAGGTTACCATTCTGGATAACCACGAAATGTATATCGGCGTACTGTCGCCAGGAGTGATGAGGGTGGTGGAAAGCAATCCTTCGATAGATTCGGCAGGCTCACTACAAGCCGGGTCAGGGCAGGGAAAAGAACATTTTTTTGAAATAACATCCGGGTTTTTAGAAGTAAGACAGGGGAATCAGGTCCGTTGCATGGTTGAGTAGTGCCAGCGTAAAGTTGTATGTATTGTTAGTTGTATTGCTCCGGAGTATAATAAGCGCTAGGATTGTTCAATTGAATTTTTCATGCAAGATATGCAAGGACAAATAAAAAGGTACCATCCATTGGGCATAAAAACCCTTTGCATGATAATCATTAAAAGGGGACTGATGGCTTTCATCTTTTTACTTCTTGTATTATGCGGATTAATCGTTTTGGATTATGTTCCTGCGGATTTTATTGATATTGCGATAAATGTTATTTTTTTGTGCATCAGTCTTTTCCTATTAACATCACTTGCCACGCTCTTTATCAGCTGGCTTGAGTACATCCGTTATTGGATTTTCATAGATGAAAAAGATTTAAAAATAAAAAAAGGGTTAATTTCAACGGAAGAAATCGGAATCCCTTACCGGCGCATCAGGGATGTAAAAATCAAAAGAAGCCTCCTAGACCAGATTTTAGGTATGAGTAATGTGGTTATCGTACTTTCAGACTATGGGGATAACGAACCTTCAACAGACGAATCTGTTATTTCTTTGCCTTCCCTTGATAGTTTTATTGCAAGGGAAATCCAGGGGAATATCCTTAAGCGATCTCAAGTTGAACAAATAACCATATTAAACGGCCAGAAATTAGTGTAGTCAAACCCAGCACCACTTTCACAAAATATTTAGGGCTTGGTTTATTATTTATATATAAGTAATAGCTTATAAAATATATTGATAATTATTCGGTGAAAGTGGTGCTGGATAAAGGTCGATTTTTATAAACATCTTTTTAGACCATCGCGCAAGTCCTATTCAATGGGATAGCGCGAGGGTAAAAAAATGCAAAAATTAACCACCGTAGATGTCGTAGCTTTGGTATTGTTAGTAGTAGGGGGATTGAATTGGGGGTTAGTAGGATTGTTTCAATGGAATCTTGTTGACGCCATTTTAGGAGTTTGGCCTATGCTGGCAAGGTTGGTGTATGTGTTGGTTGGAGTATCCGCGGTATATGTGGGCTGGCTCTGGATGAAATTAGAAAGGAAATAGAACTGAAAAAGAAATTATAACAAAAAACGGTCCGCCAAAAGGCGAGACCGTTTTTTGTTATTTAACCGTGAGTTATTTAAAATAGTTGAATTCGTTGAAATTTTTTGTAGAATTTTCAACACCTACTGATTAGAAATTAAAAATTAGAAATTTAGTAAAGGTATCCCCATGTTTGCAGTTTATCAGAATCCTCCCCCCACCCCAAGCCAATATCAGTTCTGAAAAACATGTTTTGAAGTAATACGTTTTCAAGGCGGCTATAAACTTGTTTTCTTGCTTCTTCTACGGTAATACCAAAACCGGTAACCACTAACGCGTATCCGCTTTCTCCTGCTATCTTCCAATTTTCATCCACAAGCTTCACATCTCCTAAATGCATTCCTTCAAGATTTGGTTTTTTAAAAATAATAGATAAGTCTCGGTAAATATCCATTTCAGATTTATCATAATAAGGGAATGGAGGGATGGCGCAACAAACCCCAACTTGAAATCCCTTTTTTGTTTTTATGTAGTAGTTATTTCCTGATGCGATATTGTACAAAAAATCTCCCCATTGATTTAAAACACCTTCCATTTGCACAGAAATTGTTGGATAACCAAACCGGCAGGTAAATTCCAGCGGGTAAATACCCCGGCCGTTAGCAATGCAGTTAATATCTATATATCCCACATACCCGGATTTTTTTATTTCCTCTTTCATTTTTTCAAGGGTGGTTTTAAAAATGGTATTGGGGCCAGACCAGTACATTAAGGTTCCCATCTCGCCGGTAAAAGGGCCGATGTCTCCCGGAAAAAGTTTTTTATGTTCAAAATTTATGTTAATAGGATAGATAAAATTATTACCGTTAAAAAATGCTCCTACCGCAATTTCAACTCCCGCCGCAAATTTTTGCAACTGGAATTGTTTTATTTTTTTCTCCAGCACTTTTTTATTGGAGCGGATTATTTCATGGATATCTTTTCCATCTTCATCTTTACCTAAAAATAAGAGATATTTCCCAGACGAATCAGAAGAATCAGTAAATTCTGAGGGTTTAAAAACGTAGCGGCCCGGATTCTCTTCAATAAATTTTAAAGCGGAATCGTAATCTGAAAAATCCCAATGGGGAAGAATAATCATTCCAACTCTTTTCATTTCTGATTGCCCAAATTCCCGGTCTTTTTCAAGTCTATCGGTATACTTACTCCCTCCAACAACTAATTTACCTTTTTTTCTTAATTCGTCTGCTTCTTCTCCGAACCCTACATCATCAAAAACAATTACATCTGCCCAATCAATAAATTGTTTATAGTCATCAACCTTTTCTAAAAATCCGTTATAAACATCCTTATCGTAATCTGCCTTTATATACACTTTCACCAAATGCCCTTCTTTTTTAATTTGCCAAGCAAGGTCTCCGGATAAACTTTCCCAACTTATAAATAAAAACTTCTTTTGGGATATTATGGTATGATTATTGCCATTTTGTTTGTCTTCCATTAGATTATTTTTTATTAAATTTTATATTTTTCATCGTAAGTCGCGTAGGATACCGTTAATTCTTCTCCTTTCTTTATTTTTTTTAATGTGATGAAATTTTCACCATCATCAATTGTTCTTATATTCGGATTCCTTGAATCATTTAAAAAATAAGATATGTCCATTCCGTTTAAGCAAGAATCAGATATATAAACAGTGCCATTCTTATGAATGACGAAAAAACTGTCGATTAAAGATAGGATTTCTTTCCCTAACATTTTGAGTTCTGAAATTTGGAATTTATGCCATCTCTGTTTTTTTACTCCCAAAAAAGGGTTAATACCTTTTGATATATCTTTTATGGCAAAAACCCCTACGCCTTCCGTGCGGGATTTTTTTATTCTGCAGTAGGTGTTTTTCAAATTTTCTAATATTTTTTCTTTCGTTGCATTCATGTTATTCATTGTATTTATATCATAACATTAAAAAAAATATTTACAAAAAAAATCCGCTAAAGATAGCGGATTTTTTTAAATAATCTTATTAGTAGCGATTATTTTGTCTTGGTGGACGGTTTTTAGCCCAGCAATCTCTGCAATAAATTGGCCTGTCGGCAGCTGGTTCAAAAGGCAATTCTGTGATTTCTTTTCCACAGTCACTGCATTTCCAATTACCCTGCACCATTTGGCGCGGAGCAGAATTAAATCTGCCTCCTCCGCCATTTCCTCTGTTGTTATCGAACATTTATGTATCGCTGATTTTTAATAACTTTTACATAAAATATACTGAATCAGCGATCGAAAATAATACAAACGACCTTTCTCTGCAATCAAATCAATGAATTGCAGGATTATGACGAAAAGTCGTTCTATTACTATATGCGACTTATTGTCTATGTTTATCATACCTTTTAGTTATGATATGTCAATGGCTTGTATTTTTATCGGTTTTAAGCTTAATATTAATTTACCTTGGATCACGAAATGCTTTCGCGGTCTTTCCCCGAAAACTCGTTTTCCAAGGTGCATTTCGTAATTCAAGGTAATTTATGAAAAAACTATACACGATAGTCGTTCTCGGGGTATTTACCGTATTGTTTTTAGCTATTTTTTATTTTTTCCCCAAAAATACCATACAAGCCCCTGTTGTAAATGATGTTAATGAGAGCGGGATTTCGGTTTCATATCCAAAGCCAAACGATGTAATTTGGTCGCCATTGAAAATAGCCGGCCTGGTAAATGGTTCGGGATGGATTGGATTTGAGGGCCAAGTGGGAACCGTCAGATTATTTGATGCAAAAGAGAAAGAAATTGCCATAGGAATTTTAACGGCGCAAGGTGAATGGATGCAAAAAATAATTAATTTTGAGTCAACACTAATTTTTGCGCCAGTCAGTCCAGGTCCGGGCAAACTGGTTTTTTATAATGAAAATCCAAGCGGGGAACCTGTGCGTGATAAAATATTTATAGTGCCCGTAACATTCAAATAATGAATTTTAAAATTTCCAAAAAATCAAATATATCCAATGCAAGGCTTGGGTTTTTAGAAACATCACACGGAGTCATCGAAACTCCGTGTTTAGTTCCCGTAGCGACCCAGGCGACGGTGAAAACCTTAACTAGCCAAGAGGTAGAGGAAACAAATTCCAAAATATTAATCGCCAATACATTCCATTTGCATCTGAGGCCGGGCGAGAAAATTGTCGCGAAAGCCGGTGGAATTCATGGTTTTATGAATTGGAAAAAGCCGTTGATGACCGATTCGGGCGGTTTTCAAGTGTTTTCTTTGGGTTTCGGGCAAGATTTAAATATCGGCAAAATCATCAATCAAAAACAGCGAATGGGGTCTGATGCTGATTTACGCCGTCAGATAATGCTGGGCGAACAACCCAAAAAAATAAAGATCATGCAGGATGGGGTTTATTTTAGGTCTCCCATAGACGGCAGGCAATTATTCATCGGACCGAAGGAGTCCATAAAAATCCAAGAATCTTTGGGCGCGGACATTATTTTTGCTTTTGATGAATGCACGGCGCCTCTGGCGAACCATCAATATACCAAAAATTCATTGATAAAAACGCACCAGTGGGCGGAAATTTGCCTCAAAGTTAAAAAAAGCAAACAGGCGCTGTACGGCATCGTTCAGGGCGGAAGGTATAAAGATTTGCGGGAAGAAAGCGCAAAATTCATTGGCGCCCTAGATTTTGACGGTTTTGGCATCGGCGGGGAATTTGGGAACGACAAAAAAATCATATCAGAGATGCTGCGATGGGTAATTGCGAAATTACCGGAAAAAAAACCGCGGCATCTGTTGGGCATCGGCAAGCTCGAAGATCTGGAAAATATCATTAAGGCCGGGGTGGATACCTTTGATTGTACTATTCCTACCCATTATGCCCGCCGTGGAATCGCATTCACTTCTGAGGGAAAATTAAATTTAAAACAAGCCAAATTTTTAAAAAAGCGCGAACCGCTGGACACCGGTTGCGTATGCAATGTTTGCTTAAATTACAAAAAAGATTATATCTGCCATTTGCTGAAGGCGGGTGAAATAACCGCGCTGAGGCTGATTACGTTCCACAATCTGTTTTATTTCAATGGCATGGTGGAAAATATCCGGGAAAGGATTAAAAAAGGGGCGATATGACCGATTATCAATATTAAAAATGTGCGGTAAAGTGTTAAAAACTCATTTTTTTATGTATAATATATCCATAAAATAAAAATTAGAAAATATGGAAATAAAAAAACATCAATTGCCAAATTTACCCTATGCCTACAACGCCCTGGAGCCTTATATATCAGAAGAGATTATGACGCTGCATCACACCAAACATCACGCGGGGTACGTAAACAATCTGAATGCGGCTCTTGAGCCTTATCAGG
>Ga0209542_10006959_pt1 | contig 21747 bp, 25 predicted proteins | sample RifCSPhighO2_01_FD_184028 | JGI IMG/M metagenome (GOLD analysis project Ga0209542, IMG submission 184028) | Soil microbial communities from Rifle, Colorado - Rifle CSP2_plank highO2_0.1 (SPAdes) (version 2) | ecosystem: Environmental > Terrestrial > Deep subsurface > Rock core/Sediment ... | reverse complement strand
GATAGTCCTCCTCACGCTATCAAATTCTCGCGCGCAGAATTGAGGGAAAATCCCAAGAAAGCATTTCGTAATTCAAGGTAATTATTTAATTGTTTGAAATTATTTAAAGATTAGATATAAAAAGGCAAATAAAATAAAAGCTTTTATTTTATTTGCCTTAAGGGTTTTACTAAACTATAATACAGGTAAATTATAGAATAAATACATGTAAATTATAAAAATATATATTTTTATTTTTAAAAATGCTAAAATAAGTGAAATTCAATTGGCTAAATAATGAAAAAAGAAATTAAAAAAATAAAAAAAGGTGTGATCAGAATCACCTCTTTAAATGAAAGATGGTATGCCAAAATATCTATTAATCCTAAAACAGGTTTAAAAGAATATGTTTATTATCCTTCTTCAACTTGGGTTTCCAGTTATTATCCTAAAGGAACTTATTTTTATAAATGGCTGGCCGGTAAGGGTTGGAGTGAAGCTGAATCCATAAAACAAGCCGCTTCTGATAAGGGTTCAAGGGTTCATTACGCTTGCGAAGATTTGGATAAAGGAAAACATATTAAAATAACTGATAAATATTTTAATCCATCAACTAAGCAAAAAGAAGAACTTTCCAAGGAAGAAGTTGATTGTATCATAAGTTACAGGGATTTTTTAGATGAAATAAAACCAGTATTACTTACTCAAGAGATTACTTCTTTTGGTGATTTTTATGCTGGGACAATTGATAAAATTTTTACAATAAATAACGGAAAAAATATACAAGTTTGGATTGTTGATTTAAAAACTTCGCAATCAATTTGGCCAGAGCATCAATTGCAAATTTCTTCTTATTCTCATATGCAGATTGATTATAAAAAATTAGGGATTAGTGATAAAGAATGGAAAAATAGAAAATTAGCGCTTTTACAGATTGGTTATAAAAAGAATAGAAAAGGTTATAAATTTACTGAAGTTGAGGATAAATATCATCTATTTGAAAATGCTTATAAAGTATGGAAAAATGAAAATTCTGAAAAAAAACCAAAAGAAAGAGATTATCCATCAGTTATTTTTTCAAAGTTTAGAAAAATAAAAAATAAATAACCCCACACCAATTTCGGTCGAGTTCTAAAATATACAAAAATTAAAATGCGAAGCGCCTCCCGCCTACGCCAAGGCTTTGGCGGGCAGGTCGGCTGTCCATAAATGCAGTATACTTGTTTGTAGTAAAATCAACCTTAGGGAGTCTCCGTGAGTCCAGAGTGAAGGGGTTTCGCAATGGCAAATAAATTATAATAGTAGTGAAGGGAGGTAACTTTAAAATTTTATTTTTAAGTTACCGACCGAACTATATATTATTTTAATATATTCCGTCGCTCAAAAAATGTCTAATAAAGAAAAGATTATAGAAATCAAAAGATTCGATAAAAGTGTGCCATTGCCAGAATATAAAACTAAAGGGGCGGCGGCTTTTGATTTGTGTTCCAGAATTAATGTAGAAATTCCCCCCAAAGAATTAAAATATGTGCCATTAAATGTGGCAGTTCAAACTCCGCCGGGGTACTTTTTGCTTTTGGTTGCACGTAGTTCAAATCATAAAAAAGGATTGTGGATGGCCAATGGTGTGGGTATTGGAGATTCTGACTTTTCGGGCGATGATGATGAATACATGGCAGTTTATTACAATTTTACAGATAAACCAGTTTTAGTAGAAAAAGGAGAGAGAATCGCTCAAGGGTTGATTATTAAAAGAGAAGATATAAAATGGAATGAGGTAGATAAAATGAAAAATAAAACCCGCGGTGGCTGGGGCACCACTGGGAATAAGTGAGGAACGTTTAAGATAAGATTTGTATTAGATTTTTAGATTTTAAAATCTAAAAAAGATATTCAAACATTCAATTGAATGTTTGAATATTCTTAAAATTAGGTTGTAATTAAGTTATGAAAAATGCCAAACAGTTAGAAAGACATTTTAAGGGACTTTCAAATCATCGCAGACTTGATATTCTATTTTTAGTTAGTAAAAATCCCGGTGTTAATGTTGATAAAATTTCAGAAAGATTGAATTGTAATTTTGCTACCATATCCGCACATACCCAAAAATTAGTTCAAGCGGGATTACTAGAGAAAAAATATATTGGCCGACAGGTTATTCACCATCTTTCTCCTTATGGTAAAAAAATACTTATTTTCATAAAAACATTCTAACATTCAATTGAATGTTAGAATGTTTTTATGGGTTTTTACAGTAAATGATTAAAAGTAAATTTCCGGGAAGATTTTTTGTTTTTGAGGGAATAGATGGATCGGGAAAATCTACGCAAGCAAAATTACTTGCTGAGTCTTTAAAAAATAAAGGATATAAAGTTGAAAAAATTGATTTTCCTCAATACGGGACAAAATCTGCTGGACTAGTAGAAAACTATTTAACGGGAATGTATGGTGCTTCGGAAGAAGTGGGTCCCTATGTTGCTTCAATATTTTATTCTGTTGATAGATATGATTTAGGTTTTAAAATTAAACATTGGTTAAAAGAGGGAAAAATTGTTGTTTCGGATAGATATGTTGTTTCAAATGTAGGCCATCAGGGAGGAAAAATAGTAAAAAATACAAAACAATGGGAAAAATTTATTGATTGGCTTTATAATTTAGAATACAATATTTTTAGTATACCTAAACCGGATTATACTTTTATCCTGAAAACTTCGCCAGATATTTCAATAAAAATGTCTAATAAAATCACTGATAAGGAAAAACAAGAAAAGAGAAAATCTTATTTGGGAGATCACAAAAAACAAGATATTCACGAATCAGATAAAAATCATCTTTTAAATACTTTAAAATCTTATATAAAAATTTCAGAAAAATTTCCTAAGGAATTCAAAATTATTGAATGTGAAGAGGATGGTAATCTTTTACCTATTAATGTAATTCAAAATAAAATTTTAAAATTAATTAATGAAAAAATAAATTAAAATATGTCATCATTAAAAAACCGAGACCCAAAAATTGCCAAGTTAATTGAATCAGAAACAGAGAGACAAAAAAATACTTTACAGATGATTGCTTCTGAAAATCATTGTTCTTTGGCTGTGCGAGAGGCATTGGGTTCAATTTTAACTGATAAATATGCCGAAGGGTTACCTGGTAAAAGATATTATGGGGGGAATCAATTTATAGATGAAATAGAAAATTTATGTATTGAACGGGCTAAAAAATTGTTTGGTGTTTCTCATGTAAATGTTCAACCACACTCTGGTAGTCCTGCTAACGCCGCTGTATATTTAGCAACTTGCTTGCCTCAAGATACGGTTATGGGACTAGCACTTCCTATGGGTGGACACTTAACTCACGGAACTAAGGTTAGTTTTGGTGGAAAATTTTTTAATATAATTCAGTATGGAGTGGACGAAAAAACATATTTGATAAATTATGAGACTCTAGGGAAAATGGTTCAAGAAGCAAAACCAAAATTAATTTGGGTTGGAGCAACGGCCTATCCCAGATTTTTTGATTGGAAGCGGTTGGCAGAAATTGCCGATTCTGTTCACGCCTATTTGGTGGCTGATATTGCTCATATTGCAGGACTGGTTGTCGGAGGGGTTCATTCAAGTCCAGTGCCTTATGTTCATATTGTGACCACTACAACTCACAAAACCTTGCGTGGTCCAAGGGGTGGTATGATTATGGTTACCAAAAAAGGCATTGAAAAAGACTCGGATTTGCCTAAAAAAATTGATAAAGCAGTTTTTCCGGGATTGCAAGGCGGGCCACATGAAAACGCCATTGCCGGAATTGCAGTTTGTTTAAAAGAAGCAGGAACCCCAGCATTTAAGATTTATGCACGTCAAGTGGTGAAAAATGCCAAAGTTTTAGGAGAGGAGTTAAAAAAATATGGGTTTAATTTAATTAGTGGCGGAACAGATAATCATTTATTATTAATTGATTTGAGAAATAAAAATATTACAGGCGCAGAATCTCAAGATTTGTTAGAGAGGGCTGGTATTAGTACTAACAAAAATAGCATTCCCTATGATCCAGCTGGGCCATTTAAACCATCAGGGATTAGAATTGGAACTCCGGCAATAACAACAAGGGGTATGAAAGAAAAAGAAATGAAACAAATTGCCAACTGGATAAATGAAGTTATTTTGAACCCAAAATCGGCAAAAAAAGTGAGCGGAGAAATTAAAAAGTTTTGTAAAAAATTCCCTTTACCAAAGTAAATATAAAATGTAAACAGAAAATTTTATAATGTGTCAAAACTAACCACTTACCAATTCGTCCGAATTGGTAAGTGGTGAAAAATAAAAAAATGAAGCAATATTTAGATGCGTTAAAAAAGATATTAGACGAGGGGACGGATAGGCCAGATAGGACGGGAGTGGGTTCTAGGGCAATTTTTGGCGTTCCCTTAAGGTTTAAAATGGCGGATGGGTTTCCGGCAATGACCACCAAAAAATTAGCTTTTGAAGCCGTAAAAGCAGAACTTATTTGGTTTTTATCAGGGAGCAGTGATAATAACAAGTTGAATGAAATGGGTTGTCATATTTGGGATGGTAATGCTAATGCTGATTACTGGAAACCAAAGGCCAAGTTTGAAGGGGACTTGGGTAGAGTTTACGGGGTCCAGTGGAGAAGCTGGAAATCACCATATAATGATACACCGATTGATCAAATTGCTAATGTTATAAAAAAATTAAAAGAAAATCCGAACGACAGGCGAATAATTGTTTCAGCTTGGAATCCAGCTGAACTTGATATGATGGCTTTGCCACCATGTCATTTATTGTTTCAATTTTTTTGTGTTAACAACAAGCTTTCTTTATTAATGTATCAGCGTAGCTGTGATATGTTTTTGGGTGTGCCATTTAATATCGCTTCTTACTCATTGCTTTTGCATATGGTAGCTCAAGTAACTGGACTAGAGGCTGATGAATGTATATTAATGTTGGCTGATACTCATATTTATTTGAACCACTTTGATCAAGTTAAAGAACAATTATCTAGGGAGCCATATCCTTTGCCAAAATTATGGCTTAATCCGGAAATAAAAAACATTGATGATTTTAAAATGGAAGATATTAAATTGATTGATTATAAATATCATCCAAGCATTAAGGCGCCAATGGCCGTCTAGACCATGAATTAAGAATTATGAATTATGAATTATGCGAAATGATTATTAAATATGGAAAATAATAAGATTAAATCTTTTACGGATTTAAATACATGGAAGGAGGCTCATAGGTTAGCCTTAATGGTTTATAAAGTTACTAAAGAGTTTCCAAAAGAGGAGTTATTTGGTTTAGTTATGCAGTTAAGACGGGCAGTGGTTTCTGTTACTTCAAACATTGCTGAAGGTTTTAGTAGAAATTCCTATAAAGAGAAATTACAATTTTATTCAATGGCTCTTGGCTCGATTACAGAAGTTCAAAACCAAATTTTAATAGCAAAAGATATTAATTACATTTCTCAAGAGAAATTTAATGAAACTAATGAGCAAATTATTGTAGCTAATAAATTATTAAATGGTTTAATCAAGAGTACAAAAACTATAATTCAAAATTCATAATTCATGATTCTAAGTATAATTGCCGCTGTTTCAAAAAATAATGTTATTGGAAAGAATAATACCTTACCGTGGCATTTACCGGCGGATTTTAAATACTTTAAAGAAAAAACTGTTAGTAAAACGATTATTTTGGGATTTAACACTTTTAAATCAATTGGAGAAAAACCTTTACCTAACAGAAAACATATTGTTTTAAGTAAAGATGATATAAAATTGCCGGAAGATTGTTTTTTAGCTAAATCAATTGATGAGGCCATAGAGATGGCGAAAAAAATTTCACCCAACGGTGAAATTATGATTTGTGGAGGAGCACAAGTCTACAAACAATTTTTGCCTTTGGCAGATAAAATATATTTAACTTATATCCACCAAGATTTTGAAGGAGACACCTTTTTTCCAGAATTTAATAAAGACGATTGGCAGGAAGTAAGCAGGGAAGACCACGATCTCGATTCTAAAAATTTATGTTCGTATTCGTTTGTAATTCTTGATAAAAAAAAATAAAATGATATATTTGATATACTAATGTAATTTTTTTAGTTCCGCACATTAACAATTAAGGATACAGAAATGTCACAGAAAACAGAGTTTCTGTTTTTGGAAAGAGAAAGAATTCCGTGCTGGTTTGAAATTTCCTTTGACCCAAAAGAGATAGCCATTGTGGTAAAAGTCCACGAGGATTTTTTAGAATTTTTACCAGAGGTAGGTAGCTATTTCATAGAGGGATATATGGAAAAATTCAAGTTCGATTCTTTTATTGGAGATTTGAAAAATGGAGATTTTGGGTTCCATAGCTCATTCAAGAGAATTGGCAAAGACGGTTCATTTATTGTTTTCTTGGTTAAGGTTCCAGTTTTTGAGAGTAATTTAATGCAGGATTGCGATAGGTGTCAGGGCAATAAGAAAACTTTATTTGAGGATCCATGTTCCAATTGTCGTGGTACGGGCAAGATTTTACAAACTGAAGAATGTTGGTGTTGCAATGACGGAGAACACAATTCAAATTGCTTTAGATGTAATGGAACGGGTAAGGTTTCAAAAACGGAACTGCATTGGAGGGAGTTCCATGCAATTTCAGCAAGCTTCAGCATATTTTTTGATCTAATGTTCTTTGGTCAAGATGCCGACAAAATTGTTGCCTCAAAAAATCCTCAATTAATTATTATTCAAACCGCTACGGATATAGGACAACATGGCGGAACATTGGATGGGACATATTCAATCGATTTGGTTGATTGGCTTGCTTCCCTGTCTCAAAATACAAAAATAACAGAAGTTGTTGAGGCCATGGAAATTACACATCGGAAAATATATGGTAAATTTGATGATATGGATAAGATGAATACAACTGCTTGGGTGAGAGATAATGGTTGTTTGAGTATTGGATGCTCTGGAGATAGAACAGGTCTTCACTCTAGTTCATTTGGTTCAATTGGGATCGGGAGGGGTTATCAATTTTCTTGCCATAATGTTGATACATCCATGCAACAACTCACGCTTTTGGTTGGGTTGGCTACATTGTGCGACAAAGTAAGAAAAGAGATGGTATATTAGTTTTATTTGAGACTGACTTTAAGTGAGTCGGTCTTTTTTCTTATATTTTAAAGAAAAACCCACTTACCAATTTTCAAGAATTGATAAGTGAAGGGGGCATAAAAAAGCGAAGTTTAACCTATTTTTTCTTGCCTTTTTTCCAAAGCACAGATGAAAATAGGGGATAATATAAATCCTCTTTTGTTTTTATTTCAAACGAAGAAAAAGGCAATTTTGATTTTACTGGTTTTGAAACAAATTCAACCCAAGGAATGTCTTTAATTATGCAAATGGGAGTGGATTCTGCACCCTCGCCCATTACTACAACAGAGGCGGCGGCTAGGCCATCGGCGATATTAGTTTGGGTCATTTTAAATACTCTGCCAAACAAATCGGACTTATCCCTATAATCTTTTAAAGGGTTAAATCCATAATGGGCTAATGATATGCCTAAAACGCCACGCCTTAATGGAATAGTGTGTGAATCGGTAATAATGACACCAAGGTTTTTTACCTTATATTTTTTCTTTAACCAAGTCCACAATTGTTTTGTAGTTTCAGGTAATTTTTTTGGCCAAAGAATATAATATTCGTTGGCATTACTTTCATCAATGCCCGCTGAAGGAATAAAAACATTATTTTTTAAAGTATGCATACACCAAGCTCCCGGGACGAATTCTTTTGGCAAATAAAAATCAGCTTCTTTTATCACCAAATCGTCTTTTTTTATATTACCAATTGGCACACACCTTCCTTGCCAAATACTCACCACCTTGGAAGTAATAACTACAATACTTTTTTCCTGAAGAGATTTAATTGATTTGCTGATTACTTCAAGCAAATCGTCTTGAGGCGTTTTTAAAACTTTAGTTTTTATTGTTTTTATAATCATGAAGGAGGGAGGCAGACGAAATTGAAAACACAAAATTAAAAAAAATTTTAATTTTGTACGAACAGTTTTGAATGCCGACCGATTGATTGATTATATACTTGTATATAATCATATTTCTAATACTACAGAAGAGTGTTAGAAAAATCAATTGTAAAAGAGAAAAAAATTTGATATATTTTAAGTATGTATAAAACAACTGTGGGCCTCGAGGTTCATGTAGAATTAAATACCAAGAGTAAAATGTTTTGTAGTTGCAAAAATGATCCCGACGAAAAACGGCCTAATTTTAACATTTGTGAAATTTGTACCGCTCAACCGGGAACACTTCCGGTTGCTAATGAGGAGGCGATTAAAAAGGTGATAAAAACCGGATTGGCTTTGAATTGTAAAATTGCCGAAATTTCTAAGTTTGACAGAAAAAATTATTTTTATCCGGATTTACCAAAAGGTTATCAAATTTCCCAGTATGATCAGCCATTATGTGAAAATGGTTTTTTAGAAATAAATGGTAACCCTCCTTCGCATAAAGCTTCGGAAGGGCAAAGAAAAATTAGAATTACAAGAATTCATTTAGAAGAAGACACTGGAAGCTTGCTTCATCCTGATCAGGCCGATTATTCATTGATTAATTTAAATAGGGCCGGAGTGCCTTTAATGGAGTTAGTTACAGAGCCAGATATAACTTCAGGGATTGAAGCCAAAAAGTTTGCCGAAGAATTACAATTAATTTTTAGGTATTTAGGCGTTTCAGATGCTGATATGGAAAAGGGGTTGATGAGAGTTGAGGTTAATATTAGTTTGAGTAAGGGTAGTAAATTAGGAACCAAGGTTGAGATTAAAAACTTAAATTCATTTAAGGTGGTTGAAAAGGCCATTGATTTTGAAGTAGAAAGGCAGAAAGAATTATTAGAAAATGGTGAAAAAGTTATTCAAGAAACCAGAGGGTGGCATGATAAGAAGGAAATTACTTTTAGCCAAAGAGAAAAAGAGGAGGCGCACGATTATAGGTATTTTCCTGAGCCAGATTTACCACCACTACATTTTAATGAGGACTATATTAAAGACATAAAATCAAAAATTCCAGAGTTACCTCAAGCTAAAAGAAATCGGTTAATCTCTGAATACGGATTAGATGAAAAACAGACTGAGATGTTTGTGGTGAATAAAGATTTGGGAGAATATTATGAAAAAGTAGTTTCTGAGCTTGAGAGTTGGTTGGGAGAAAAATCTCATAAAGATGTTGTTTCAAGTGAAAAGGAAAAAAATATCCATAAACTAGTGGCCAACTATTTAATTTCTGACGTATTAGGTATTTTAGGTAGCAAGTCGTTTGCAGAAAAAGACTTTAAAGTTACGCCTGAAAATTTTGCCGAATTTATAAAAATGATTTACAAAGACGAAATTTCTTCTAAAATTGCCAAAATGGTTTTATCGGACATGGTAAATACTGGTTCTGATCCCTCAAATATCATAGAAGTTAATAATTGGGGGCAAATAAAAGATGATCACGAGTTAGAAAAGATGGTTAAGGAAGTAATTTCTAAAAATCCAAAAGCGGTGCAAGACTACAGATCGGGTAATGAAAATTCCCTGCAGTTTTTGGCAGGGCAGGTGATGGCACAAAGTAGAGGCACTGCAAATCCTAAAAAATTACAAGAAATATTAAAGAAGGCTTTATAACTATTACGGTTATTTTGACAAAATTATTAAATATGTTATAATTAAGTAATAGTATAAAAGGTAGTTTTTACCCCGAAGCGCAACACTCTATGGCTGGAAAAGGCTTAGGTGAATATTGAAAGTTTGCAAAAGTTTGTTCAAGAGAAAGATTGAAGAATGCTTCTTTAGGAGTTTTCCAATTAAGGCATTCTCTTGGTATGTTGTTCATTGTATCAGCAATTAAGGAAATGTCATCATTTGAATAATCAGACAGGCGAGCTTTTTTGGGAATGAATCTGCGCAACCTCTGGAATGTGTTTTCAACCGTTCCTTTTTGCCACGGCGAATACGGGTCGCAGAAGTATGCTGGAACACGCAATCTTTTCCACGAAGCATTTTCCGGGCCGTTGTCCATTGTGCCGCTTAGAGCATTGTGTTTTTCTAACATTGTTTTGTAAGCTGACATCGTTTCTTTTAACCGGCTAACCTTTGTTAAATCAAGAAACCTTGCCTTTCTGTCCACCGCGCTGGCCAATCTTTCAGGTTCGGATTTCAGACTTCCCAGCACATCGCATTCAAAGTCCCCGATACGCTTTCTTTGGTTGATTACAGAGGGCCTTTCGTCGATAAACACACGGTCTTTGATGGTTGATTTCTTAATTCCCGAAGTCCTGCGAATCCACCGCGAACGCTTTGAGACGATATATTTTCTGTAATGCTGTCCTGTCGGAGTGTTGAGCCATTGATAAATCAATTTAAATGAAACTACGGACTTGCCGTTATTCTCTGTCTGCAAACGTTCCGCAATTGATTGTGGCGACCATCCTGATTTCAGCTTTTCCATAATGTATTTTTCCAATTTAGGATTAGCGGAAATCTTCATTGATTGATATTTGGAATTCCACCGTTTAAAATATGCCTTGTGGTTTGCTTTATCCGGATCGTATTCTCCGTTAACACTGTTCTTCTTAATCTCGCGACTTATTGAAGACGGACTCTTCTTAAGAGCATCTCCGATGTCTCTGTAAGAATAGCCTTTCTTCAATAGGATCGAGAGTTCGTTCCTATTGCTCTTTGTAAAGTGTTGATACTTCATATTTGTTGACCTTTCCAACTATTATGCAGTGTTGCACTTCAGAATACAAACCTAGTAAGAATGTTTCTTTAACTTTGACAATCTAATCTAGAAGGAAAAGGTGATTTATGGCTCAAGACGTTATTCGTCCATCAGCAACGAAGCATCAATGCATTACAAATGCACAAATGCAACAGTGGAAGGATGCTAACGACCAACAGAAATTAAACGAAGCCGTTAAGTCGGCGAAACTCCTGCACTCTCTGCAGAAGAGTCTGGATGCAATTTTGGGCGAAGCAATAGCAAGGTTCTAACATGCCCCGAAACATGCCCCGAGATAATATCAAAGAGCTTTTTTATTTTTTTAAATTATTCTATAATGTAGAATATACAATCAGACGAAATACGTCAAAAATTTTTAGAGTTTTTTGTCCCGATAAATTTAATTTTATTAAATTCATACGGGATCGGGAAAAATATATGACATCTTTAGAGTTAAGAAAAAAATTTTTACAGTTTTTTGAAAAAAATGGGCACACTATTGCGCCTAGTTCTTCGCTTTTGCCGACTGATCCGTCGGTGCTTTTTACAACAGCCGGAATGCAACAGTTTAAACCATATTATTTGGGAGAAAAATCGCCCTGGGGACCAAATGTTGCCTCAATTCAAAAGTGCATAAGAACATCAGATATTCACGAGGTGGGGGATGAAAGGCACTTAACATTTTTTGAAATGCTGGGCAATTTTTCATTTGGGGGATATTTTAAAGAAGAGGCCATAAAATTAGCGTATGAATTTATTGTAAAAGAATTAAAGCTAAAAATTGATTATGTTACAGTTTTTAGTCCGGATAAAGTTTCAGAAGATGACTGGAGAAAAGGAGTGGCAGAAGATACAGAATCCTATGAAATTTGGAAAAAATATGTGCCAGAGCAAAAAATCAGGAAAGAAGGAGTTGATAATTTTTGGGGTCCCACTGGAGAAGAAGGTCCCTGTGGTCCAACAACTGAAATTTATATTGAGGGAATTGAAATTTGGAATATAGTTTTTAATGAATTTTTTTGTAATAAAGAAAAAAAATTAGAAAAATTGGAAACCCCGGGAGTGGATACGGGCATGGGCTTGGAAAGACTTGCGATGGTAGCGCAAAAAGTTTCAACTGTTTTTGAAACAGATTTATTTGATGGTGTAAAAAGCCAACAAGAACGTATTATTGCTGACCATGTTCGTGCTATTTCATTTCTAATTTCTGATGGTATTACACCATCAAATAAAAACCAAGGTTATATTTTGCGAAGACTAATTCGTCGAATTTTAACTTGGGATGCTGATTTTCATAAATTGTTTGAAGGCGTGGTAAAAAAATATCAACCTTTTTATTCAAAATTAAATTTTAAAAATATTCTTGAAGTTTTTGACAAAGAATCAAATATCTTTAATTTAAGTTTGCGTGAAGGTTTAAAGCATATAAAAGAAAATATGGCAGCTCAAGAAATTTTTTCATTATACGAAACCTATGGATTGCCGGTTGATATATTGAGCGATAAGGTTAAAAATTTTAATCAGCAAGAATTTGATGAATTACTAAAAAAACACCAAGAACTTTCGCGTACCTCATCGGCTGGGATGTTTAAAGGGGGACTTACGGATGAAAGTCCAGAAACTATTAAATTACATACAGCTCATCATTTGCTTTTAGCGGCCCTGCAACATGTTTTAGGAAAATCAGTAAAACAAAGAGGGAGCAATATTAATTCAGAAAGGTTAAGAATTGATTTTTCTTTTGATAGGAAACTTACTGATGACGAAAAAAACAAGGTTGAAGAAATGGTTAATCAAAAAATAAAAGAAGGGTTGGAGGTAGTAATGCGTGAAATGCCCATTGAAGAGGCTAAAAAAATTGGTGCAGAAATGGAATTTGGTGTAAAATATAAAGATACGGTGTCTGTTTATTTTATACAAGATAAACAGAGTAATATTTTCAGTAAAGAATTTTGCGGAGGACCTCATTCCAAAGGTACTGATAAATTGGGAAAATTTAAGATTATTAAAGAAGAAGCTTCTTCACAGGGAGTGAGAAGAATAAAAGCAACTCTCGAAGAAAATAGAAAGTAGAAAATAGAATACTATCTTTTTGTATTTATAGATACTATTTTCTAGATTCTAGATTCTAAAATTATGGGTAAAAAAATATATGATGTTTTACCGCCAAAAGTGGGACATAAGGTAAAAAATGATAAAAAAAATCAGGCAGATTTGGATATAAATAAAAAAATTAAAGTTAAGCATCATTTACCAATAGAATCTAAAAAGGTAGAACACAAAAAAGAGGAACACAAAGAACTTAAAAAGAGAGTAAGAAAATTTCCTACCAAAGAAATTGTGATTGGTAGTTTAATTATAGTTTTTCTGTGTGGTATTTATTTGTATAAAAAATTACCAAAAGCCGAAATACAAATTTGGCCTACATTAGAAGAGGTTAGTTTTCAAGAAAAAATATTAGCTGATAAATCTGTTAGTATTATTAATTTATTTCAAAAAGTTATACCAGCTGAGTCAATAGAAATTTTAGAAGAAGGTGATCAGGACTTTGAAGCAACTGGCACTTCTTCTAATAATAGCAAAGCATCAGGAATCATTGTGATTTACAACAAAATTAACCCATCAAAACCATTAACCTTAATAAAAGGGACCCATTTTTTATCTGATTCTGGTAAATATTTTGTAACTTTAGAAAGGGTTACTATCCCCGGAGCTAAAGGGAAAACACCGGGTTCAATTGAAGTAAGTGTTCAAGCTAAAGAATTTGGTGAAGATTATAATATTGGGCCAGCTAATTTTTCGGTACCTAAATTATCAGGTACTGTTTATTATCATACTATTTGGGCAGAATCAAAAAATGAAATGTCTGGTGGTTATACTGGGATTCTCAAAAAAGTTACCAAAGATGATTTATCTAGAGCCAAAGATGTATTAACTCAAAGACTGTTGAATCAAGCAGATGATTCTTTAAAAAAGAAAATATCTTCAGATTATATTATATTGGAGGAGGCAATTTTAAGGGAAGTAGTCAGTGCTAACTCAGATGCAAAATTAGACTCGGTGGTGCAGAAGTTTAATCAATCGGCCAAAACAAAAATTTCAGCCTTAGTATTTAAGCGCAGTGATTTAGAGAGTTTTGTTAAAGATTATATTTCTTCAAAACTTTCAGAACCAAAACTTTATTGGGATAAAAGCTTAGAGATAACTTATGTTCCAGAATTAGTTGATATACAAAAGGGAACAGAAACACTTAATTTACAAATATCTGTTAAAACTTATAACCAGATAGATATAGATGAATTAGTTGATTTATCAAGCAGGAAATCTGAAGATGACATTAAAGAGGTTGTTTTCAGGAGATACGAAAACGGTGTCTCGGGTATTAAAATTGATTTTTGGCCATTTTGGGTAAATAGTGCTCCCTCTAACAAAAATAGAATAAAAGTAAATCTCAACTTTGAGTAAACTATAATTTGATTTACTTAAAATCTATTAAAACTATTGACCTTTTGGATTAGATTTGTTAATATTCCCTGTGTTATACCTTGAATTACGAAATGCGGTTTTTGTCTAAAATGTTTATCTTTCGAATCTGGCTTTGAAAATTTTCTGGAACGATATTTTGTCCAATATCGCTTCAAAAATTTTCAAAGCCATCTTCATAAAGCTAAATCATTTTATTTCAAAAAGCATTTCGTAATTCAAGGTATTATAAAATTTGTGGAAGATAATCTAAATAATCAACAAACTCCTAAAGAAGAAAATGTTTTACCTTTATCAGAAGGTAAGGTAGATTTAGGGAAAATTGTCAAAAGAGAAGGAAGGGTTATAGAGGCTTTACCAAATGCCTTTTTTAAAGTATTATTGGAAGACGGAAAAGAAATAAGAGGATTTTTGTCTGGTAAAATGAAATTAAATAGAATTAAAATTCTGACTGGAGATAAGGTGACTTTAGAAATGAGTCCCTATGACGGTACCAAGGGAAGAATAGTGTATAGGCTCAAGTAATTAAAAATTTTAAATTCAAAATTTAAAAACAATTTAAAAGCACTAATTTAAAAAGTATTTTAACATTTTAAATTTATCATTGTTTTTAAATTTAGATTTTTAAATTTAAAATTCGCATGAAGGTTAAACCATCAGTTAAAAAAAATTGTAATAGTTGTCAGATTGTCAAAAGAGAGGGTCGTCTTTATGTAATTTGTAAAAAAAACTCTAAGCACAAACAAAGACAGGGCTAATTTAAAAATCCAAATTCAAAATTCAAAAACAATTTAAAAGCGCTAATTTAAAAACACGATTCTAAATTTAGCATTTAGTATTTATCATTGTTTTTAAATTTATCATTTTAAATTTTAAATTAGAAAATGCCAAGAATAGCGGGAGTTAATATCCCAGATAACAAAAGAATAGTAATATCAATTACCTATATATATGGAATAGGTAATACTTTGAGTAAAAAAATCTTAGAAAAAGCTAAAATTGACAAGAATAGAAAAGCTAAAGACTTAACATCCGAGGAGGTTAACAATTTAAGGGAAATTATTGAGAAAAACCATAAAATTGAAGGAGATTTAAGAAGGCAAATTATGGTTAATGTAAAAAGGTTGAAAGATATTGGAGCATGGAGGGGAATGAGACATATTAAAAGGTTGCCAGTAAGGGGACAGAGAACAAAAACTAATAATAGGACAGTAAGAGGTAATGTAAGAAAAACTATGGGATCAGGACGCAAGCCGTCGGCATCACCAACTTAAAAATTAGAAAATAGAAGTTAGAAAATAGAAAATAGAATTTCGTCGTTTCGTATTCTAGATTCTAGATTCTAGATTCTAGATTCTAGAATCTAAAATTATGGGTAAAAAACACGTTATAGGGCAAAATCAAGAAGAGACTATAAAGGAAGCAGAAAAAATTGAAGCAACTTTGAGAAAAGATGTTAAAGTAAAAGTAGCTGACAGAGTTTCTGAGTGCCGGGTTTATATATCTTCTTCATATAATAATACTATAATTTCTCTGACTAATAGTACGGGGCAGATTTTGGCGTCAAAATCAGCTGGAGCAGTTGGTTTTAAGGGTGCTAAAAAAGCTACTTCTTTTGCCGCTTCTCGTGTAGCAGAAATAATATCTAATTTATGTAAAAAATTGGCTGTAGAAAAAATTGAAGTTTTTATAAAAGGAATAGGAGCTGGAAGAGAATCAGCAGTAAGAACATTGGTAAATCAAGGATTAAACATTGTTTCAATTAAAGATATTACACCAATTCCTCACAATGGATGTAGACCAAGAAAAGTGAGAAGAGTATAAAACTAATTAAAAAATCAAAAATCAAAATGACAATGTAAAATGCAAAATGATTTTAAAATTAGATAATTTTTAATTTTGAACTGTCATTTTGAACTTTGCACTTTGCAATTTGAATTTAGCGAAGCGATTATGGAGGAATTAAAAACATCACAACCTAAAACACCAAATAGCTTCAATAATCCTTTTTCAAAAGGGCCAGCTGGTGCACCGGCGCAATCTGCTGTTAAAAGAAGAAAAGGTAAAACTGCTTCAGAATACAAAAAATCTTTAATGGAGAAACAAAAAATGAAAAGATTGTATGGTTTGTCAGAAAAGCAGTTTAAAAGATATGTTAAGGAAGCGTTGACTAAGATGCAAAGAGTGGAAAATGTTTCTGAAGAGCTTGTAAAAAATTTAGAAAAAAGACTGGATAATGTTGTTTTGAGACTGGGTTTAGCAAAATCACAGGCTCATGCCCGTCAGCTTGTTTCGCATGCTTATTTTTTGGTAAATGGTAAGTCGGTTAATATTCCGTCTTTTCAGGTTAAGCGTGATGATGTTATTAAGCTTAAAGAAACTAAAAAGAAAAAGACTATTTTTAAAGATTTGTCAGAAAAAGTAAAAAAGGCACAAACGCCGTATTGGCTTAATTTGGATAAGGAAAAATTTGAAGGAAAAGTTGTTGGAGAACCTAGTTTATCAGAAGTTAATTTGCCAGTTGAAATTTCACTTATATTTGAGTTTTATTCACGTTAATTAATGGGATTTAGATGTTGGGTGTTTGATAGTCGTCGTCTATGACGTATCCAACACCTAGAATCTAATCTTTAAAAAATATATGATTTCTTTGCCATCATTGCCAAAGATAGTTAAAAAAGAACAAAATAAGGCTGTTTTTGAAATAGCTGGGCTTTATCCTGGTTATGGAGTGACTATTGGAAACGCCTTAAGAAGAGTATTACTTTCTTCTTTGGAGGGCGTAGCGGTTACCGAGGTTAAAATAAAAGGAGTTTTACATGAGTTTTCTACAATGCCAGGAGTTTTAGAAGATGTTATAATGATAATTTTAAATCTTAAAAATTTAAGATTTAAAATTTATGAAGGAGATTTGCAAAAAGTTGAACTTAAAGTAAAGGGAGAAAAAGATGTTAAAGGTTCTGATTTTAAATTATTTCCTCAAATAGAGATTGTAAATCCCGAATTACATTTGGCCACTATTACAGATAAAAAAGTAGAGTTTGAAATGGAAATTACTATAGAAAAAGGTTTGGGTTACGAACCAAAAGAAGACAGAAAAAACAAAAAATCAGAAATAGGAGTTATTGTAATGGATGCTATTTTTACTCCTATTAAAAATGTTAATTTTCGTGTTGAGAATATGCGCGTTGGAGAAAGAACTGATTTTGATAAATTATTTTTAGAAATAGAAACAGATGGGACACTTACTCCAGAAGAAGCATTTTTTAAATCTTGTGAAATATTAGTTCAACATTTTAATTCCATTTATAATGGCAAGTCAGAGGATACTGAAGAATCAAAAATAAAGACATCCAAAGATTCAAAGGTAAAAAAGGGTAAAGAAAATAAAAAGAAAACCGATACTAAAAGTAAGGCTAAAAAATAGATACTAAATAATTTTTAAAAAAGATGAGAAAAAGAAATAAAGGACGAGCATTATCAAGACCTAAAAACCAAAGGGTGGCCCTTCTAAATTTGTTATCTAGTAGTCTTTTTTTGCACGGTAAAATAAAAACAACTGAAGCTAAAGCTAAAGAGCTTAGAACAGTGTCTGAAAAATTTATTACTAAGGCTAAGAATAACAGTATGTCTAATAGAAGATTATTACTGAAGTCTTTATCATCTAAAATTACAAAAAAGTTAGTTGATGAAATTGCCCCAGAATATGCAAGTAGGCATGGAGGTTATACTAGAATTGTGAAATTAGGTCCCAGAAAGTCGGATGGAGCCAGGATGGTAATAATTGAATTGGTTAAATAAAAAAACATAAAAAAATAAAAAATGGAAGCTTTAAAAAGAGAAAATCATATAATTGATGCCACAGATAAAGTTTTGGGCAGATTATCTACAGAGGTGGCTGTTTTGCTAAGAGGAAAAAATAAAGTGGGATTTGCTCCTTATAAAGATATAGGAGATTTTGTAACTATTAAAAATGTTGAGAAACTTAAGTTTACTGGTAAAAAGTTTAAAGATAAAATATATTATCATCACTCTTTATATATGGGTGGTTTAAAAAAGGCTACGATGAAAGAAGTTGTTGCTAAAAAAGGACATTCAGAGATTTTAAGGAAAGCTGTTATGGGAATGCTGACAAAAAATAAACTAAGAGCAAAACAGATAAAAAGATTAAAATTTGAGAAGTAAAAAAATAGAAAAATAAAAACATAAAAAAATAAAGCATTTCTAAATTTTTAATAAAATGATTAAAGAAAAACCAAAAAAAGAAGTTGTTAAAAAGGTTAAAAAAGTTGAAGAGAATCAAATTCCTCTTGAAGCAGAAAATGAAGGAGATGATTTTTTAAATGAAAAAGAATTAGCTTTAAGGTCTGATCGCTATTTTGAAGCAGTTGGCAGAAGAAAGACCGCTGTTGCTCGGGTGCGTTTATTTACTAAAGGAGATAAAGATTTTTTAGTTAATGGTAAACCCTATAAAGAGTATTTTGTTTTAAGAGATGATCAAGAAACTGCTGTTTCTTCTATGGAAAAAATGAAGTGCTTTGGTAAATTTAGGGTTACAGTTATCGTGAGGGGTGGAGGTAGAAATGCTCAAGCCGAAGCAGTGCGCCACGGAACAGCCAGAGTATTGGTTGATTTTAATAATAATTTTAAAAAGAGGTTAAGAAAGGTAGGTTATTTAACCAGAGACCCAAGAATGAGAGAGAGGAAAAAGTTTGGATTAAAGCGCGCCAGAAAATCCCCTCAGTGGGCGAAGCGGTAATGTAGGCCACCGCAGATAGGAACAAATATCAGCAAATATAAACCAGCAGTCATTAAGACTGCTGGTCTTTTTCTAATAATTAATGTAAAGTTAATCAAGTAAAAAAACGTGGCTCTTTTCCAACTAAATATCCCGAAAGGATAGTGAAATGATCACAAACGGATGTGCTGACGATTTATCCTTCCTTTGGAAGGAGTATAAATTGGTCGGCGGAGACGACCTGCGTAACAGGTTGGTGGAGGAGTATCTCCCGATCGCCAAGTACAACGCAGAAAGGGCCAAGCCAAAACTTGTTGGTATTTTTTATGGTAATAATTTTTCTGAGACAAAAAGATTACCCTCGGTTAAAATATATAACTTTTTGTCCTGTTGATTAAAGATAATTTTTTCAGGTATTGATTTTAACTTTTTTGGTTCTATATCTATGAGTGATAGTATAGGTAGATTAATATTATTAATATTACCCCTTGTATCAATTTCAGAAATAATTATTTCATCACCTGATTTAAAAATTAAATAATCATTGTTTAACCAATATACATCACCAATTGAAGTGTCAAATTTATCAAGTAGTATTTTTTGACTAACAGAGTTTACAAGAGAATATAAAATTTCATGTTGATTATATAAAATAATCTTTTGTCCATCGGGAGAGGCCTTCAGATCATTGACAGAACTATAAAATTTTTCAAATGTTTTTAATTTTTCATTTAGTATAAATAAAGACTCATCTTCTTGAACAAATGTCATGCCCAATACAAATATTATTTTATAGTTGCTGTTCTTTTTAATAAGAAGTTCTTCCTGATTTATTTTATCTCCTTCTTGTCCAGTTTTTTTTGTTATATGGTCTAAATTATTAGGAATATCATAGCTATATAAAAATCCATCGTAAGAAAGCCAGACAATTTTTTGGTCCTTAATTGAAAACCCAGCAACATCTTTTAACATTTCTTTATTATTTAATGTGCTGTAAAGATTTTTGTTTTTTATGAAAAGTAACTGATTAGAATTTTCTGGGTCAAAATAAACTTCTTTAATGTCTGTTGAAATGGGGAGTTTAGTAAATTGTAGTTTTGAGTTAGATGTATTTAAAATAAAGTAACCATCGTTAGTTTTTAGTAAATAACTATTAGAATCATTTGACCATTTTGAGTCTAATATTTTGCCATTTTTAATTGACAGGACAATCTCATTTTTTTGTGAGTTGCCTAGGTTAATAGTTTCAAAATTAATCTCTTTACTTGTGATGTCAGCTTTTATTAGAATATTATTATTAGGCGATATGGAAAAATAATCAGCATTATTTTTAAGTAAATCAAACAGAATTTCTTTTTTAAATAGAGTAACATTTTCTAATTTTGTTACAACTTGCTCTTTTACTAGTAAATTTTTTTGATAGTTATGATATCCTTCTTTTTCTATTAAAACATTGTGTTGTTTTGGAAGGAGGTTTTGCACAAAAACGGAATTTGAGAAAATTCCAGTTTTATTTTTTATTTTAGAATTAATAGTAACATCTGCTCCCTGAGGAAAAACTCTAACATAAATTCCACCTGTCTCTATTATTTTTCCGTTTGCTAAATCAACCCTATATCCCAATGAGTAGAGGACTATGTATGGCGCTATAATTAAAAATAAAATAGCGCAAATTATAATTATTATTAAACGAGTACTTTTCTTCATTTTTCTTTAGTTTCTTCATACTATCAATATATGCTGGGCTTGACAAGGGTATTCTACTTTTGCTAAAATTATAACTGTTAGAGGGTATTACTTTCTCCTTCTTGTGAAGGGGGGTGGTCGTTCTAGACGGTTGGCAGAGAGGGAGAGTTCCTAGCGACTTTCTGACACGAGCTGGTCTGGTCTCCTGCCAACCGTCCTTTGTTCTTTTACATCTTTTCTTTCCCCTTGGGGATTTTTCATAATTGGCCATATCACTTATCATTTTGGTGATTGGCCTTTTTAATTAAAGCCATTATGTAATAAGTTTCTACTGCAATTTTGTAATTTTTGCTACAAAATCATAAAAATTCGTCGGCTTATACTCTGTATAAACCTCCTCATTTTTCTTATTTTTCGCTAAAAATTACTTTATTTTGCTACGACCCTTATTACACAATGGCTTTATTGTATTAAACAATTTTTTGTGCTAAAATCCAGACAAATTAGTAGATATTGGGTCCATAGTTCATCTTCACCCCCACACCAAATTTTGGTGTGGGAGTGAAGTAAAATGCTGTTCCTGACTCATCGGCTTTGACTTCGCCATTATGCGTGTGTAGTTCATTGGTAGAACGCCACTCTGATAAAGTGGAGGTAGAAGGTCCGATTCCTTCCACACGCACCAAATTTTTATCGGCTTTGGTAGGCGGGTAAAGTGGAGGCAGAAGGTCCGATTCCTTCCATGCGCACATAATTAAACACATTTATTCTAGATTCTAATTTCTAGATTCTAGATTCTAGAAATTATGGCTGACTCTCAAATTGAGGAAATTAGAAATAAACTGAATGTTTTAGATGTTGTTGGTGGCTATATGAAGCTTACAAAAACTGGCATTAATTACAGGGGTGTTTGTCCTTTTCACAAAGAAAAATCACCATCATTTTTTGTTTCGCCGACTAGACAAATGTGGCATTGTTTTGGTTGTTCAGCTGGCGGATCAATTTTTGATTTTGTGATGCGGATTGAGGGCATAGAATTTGGGGATGCCTTAAGAATTTTAGCTAATAAAGCCGGAGTA
>Ga0209542_10006957_pt1 | contig 21751 bp, 22 predicted proteins | sample RifCSPhighO2_01_FD_184028 | JGI IMG/M metagenome (GOLD analysis project Ga0209542, IMG submission 184028) | Soil microbial communities from Rifle, Colorado - Rifle CSP2_plank highO2_0.1 (SPAdes) (version 2) | ecosystem: Environmental > Terrestrial > Deep subsurface > Rock core/Sediment ... | reverse complement strand
GGGGCTCCGGCACCATGCCCGCTCGGCCTCCGGAGGCTTTCCGAGGCGACACCGCTCGACGTCTTGCGCCGCATCAAACGCGGTTGCACTTCAGCGTGGAATCCGCTGCGATCGCTGTTCTGCTTTTTGCAACCGATTCCTGAGAATAGGGATAAGCGACCCGCGTTTCACCGTCTCCTGCGCGCCGCTCGCCATGGACCGGAGAATCACCGTATCGTCAGAAACTTCCTTCTGCCCCAGAATCAACACGTAGGTCGCGCCGAGCTTATCCGCAATGCGAAGCTGCGATTTGATGCTATCCCTCCCAAATGAAGCTCGAATGCGAAATTTCTCCCGCCGGAGTTCTTCAAAGAGCGCCGGGGCTTTCCGTTTCGCTTGCTCGCCCAGCTGTACGAGAAAGACCTGTGGCGCAGCCGGTTCAGGCGGATGAATATCCGCGGCCCGCATGGCAGCAATAATGCGCTCCACTCCCAAAGCGCTCCCTACCGCCCCCGTGGGTTTCCCTCCGAGAGCTCGAAAGAGCGTATCGTAGCGTCCGCCTGCCGCGAGTGCCTGCTGCAGCACCCGCACCGGCTCCTTGCTTCCCTCCTCATCCGCGCCGTGCTCTTCTGCGCCGGACGCGGGCTGCTCAGACCAGATTTCAAACACGGTTCTCGAGTAATAATCGAGGCCCCGTACGAGCCGCGAGTTCAAGAGATAGGGAATCTGAAGCTCCTCTAAAAACTCGAGGAACATCCGGAGATTCACGCGGCAGGGTTCGCAGAGATGATCAATGAATTCGGGAGCGCCTTGAAGCACCCGCTGGCACCGCTCATCCTTGCAGTCGAGCGTACGGAGCGGATTCGCCTTCAGTCGTTTTCGGCAGTTCCCGCACATTCCTCCTTGTCGCGGCCGGAGATATGCCACGAACGCCTTACGATACAATGGCCTACACTGGCTGCACCCGATCGAGTTCACCTGCAGAGAAAGATCTTTGAGCCCGAGTGCATCGAGTGTTGCCATGGTTACGAGCACGCTCTCCGCGTCTGCCACCACATCGTCCTCGCCGATAATCTCGAAGCCGGCCTGCCAAAACTGCCGCAGCCGCCCCGCCTGGGGGCGCTCGTGGCGAAACATGCGACTGAAGTACCACAAGCGCACCGGCTGCGGCCAGTTCCGCATGCCGTGCTGAAGATAAGCCCGAACGATGGGCGCCGTCCCTTCCGGACGAAGCGCCAATCGATCCCCTCCGCGCGTGCGAAGCGTGTACATTTCCTTTTCCACAATGTCGGTCGAGAGACCGACGCCGCGCGTAAACACCTCTTCGGCTTCAAGGGCCGGAGTTTCAATTCGCCCGAAGCCATACGCGTCCGCAAGCGTTGCTGCCGCGCGTTCGATCATTTCATACCACCGAAGATCCTCCGCAAGGAGATCGTGCATTCCCGTAGGGGTTTGGTATCTCGGCATGATTCTAGATTATTGATAGGAGGGAGCGGCAAATACTGATAAGGAGTCCGGCGGCCATACGGTGACCAGCACGCGCCCGACGATGAGATCTTTAGAAAGCACCCCCCAGCGGCGAGAATCCGACGACGCTCCCCGGTTGTCGCCCAACACCACATATTCGCGCGGTCCCGTACTGATCCGGAACGTGTCCGGCGTCGGGGCGGAGATGTACGGCTCTTGCAATAGTTCTCCCGTATCAGTGTCCTCCACGATGACTCTCCCTTCATCGCTCTTCACGGTTTCTCCCGGAAGGCCGATGATACGCTTGATGAAAAACTGCGAGGGGTCGTAGGGATAACGGAATACCACGACCTCGCCCCTTCGGGGATCGCGGAGACGATAGGAGAGCTCGTCAATCACGAGATAATCGCCGCTGTGAAACGAGGGTTCCATTGAAGCGCCGCGCACAAAGAACGGCTGTGCCACATAGAGGCGCAGCGGCACCACGATGAGGAGCGCTATGAGCACCGTTCTCCCCGTTTCGAAGATGAATCGCAGAAATCGAGCCATTCGCAAGAAAAAGTGTTCATATTATCGCATGCGGCCCGGAGAGCTGCAAGAAGGCGCGAATCGCGCCGCGATCCCGGAGATTCCTTGCTCGGAGGATAAAGAAATGCCCCGCACTATGGCGGGGCTCGTCAGTTTTGGTTTGGAAGGATGCGTTCGTTACGGTTCGCGGTGGTAGAAAGCGCTGAATGCTTCCCGCCACGCCGACTGTATTCTCGCATCGCGAGGCCGCGCCTGCCGTACGACGGAGAGAAAGTTGCGGAGGTTATCGCGGCCGGGCTGCGAGCGCGGGACGTTCTCTGTGGCAGAAAAGAACCGGAGTGCCTGCGCGAGGAGGTCGGAGTCGCTTTCCCATGCGAGCCAACGCGAGTTAATGATCTTTTCGGTGAGCGTAGCGAAAGCGGCAAAGGTAATGGCTTGTGCCTGTGCCGTCGCGGCAGGACGGATCCGGCGTTGATCGGCATAGTGAAGATAGAAGCGGACACACGCGTCCCGGTCGTCGCCGTGAAGCTTGAATCCCATGGCTCCCCACGAGAGCCGATCGCATCCTGATTGAATGAGTCCGAGGGCCTGCTCCACGCTCGTTTCGGAACGATTCCAGCACTCGAGAAATGCGGGCCAGGGACCATCCAGGTAACGGAACGTATCGGGGCTGCGGAAACGAGGACTTCCTATCGTGTCACCTCCGTGTGAATCTAGCACTCGTGCCATTGTGAAGGTCGCCTCGCCGTTTCTAGCACGCACGGTTTTCTTCCGCAAGAGCGCCGCTTGAATTCCACGCTGAAGTGCGACGCGCCCTCGCGCCGCACCCCTCGACACGGCTCAGGGCGAGCATAGCTCACCTGCTTCTGAAAGCGTCACGATCCGCCCAATTGGCAAAACTCGTGGTGAGCGAAGTCGAACCATCACTTCCGTTGGATTGCGGAGCGCGACCCCGAGGAATGGCGGGGGCCCCGACCGCTGTCGAGGTGGGCGCTGGGTCTGGGTTCCGAGGGGTTGCGCGGAGCAAGCACAGAGGCGCACGAAACCGCCCCTTGCTGCATTCCACTATCCTAGTGAATACTGAGGGCATGCGCGCGCGGATTTTCGTCTTTCTCGCACTCGTGGGATTCGCCGTTGTTGCCTTCGGCAACGCCACGAGCGCCCTTTCACTTCCGAGCTGGCTCAACCGCTCCTTCATCGTAGAACATGTCTCGGCCTTCCCCGCGCGAGTATACGAAGCGCTGACACCGAAACCGCGCCACCAGTCCGCTTTCCTGCTTTTGGGCAAGGCCGGGCCCGGCTGGACCGCAGGAGAACTCACCGATACGATCCTCCTCGCAAGCGTCAATACGGAGACAAACCGCGCGAGCATCATTTCCATCCCCCGGGATTTCCTTGTTCGCCTGCCTGGCCAGGGCCTGTCCGGGGGCCGGACGACGAAAATCAACACCCTCTGGCTCATCGGCACACAAGATGCGCGACGCAGAGGCATCGTCGATGTCGCGGAACAGAGCGCTCTTCTGCGTAGCGCGGTGGAGGAAATCACCGGCACGAGCATCTCCGAAGTTGTCGTGGTGAACGTCGCGGTATTCACCGACGCAATCGACGCACTTGGCGGCATCGCGCTCAATGTCACGGAACGTATCGACGACCCCGCGTTTCCCACTGCTGGAGGCGGGACGGAACATTTACGCATCGAACCCGGATTCCAGGTGCTCGATGGTGCTACGGCCGTGAAGTACGCGCGCACGCGGCATACGCCAGAAGGCGACTTTGGCCGCCTTCGGAGGCAACATCAGGTCCTCGAAGCGCTCGCGGCGAAAGCGCGAGGCCTCAAACTCACCGAGGATCTCTCCCAGCTCCTCGCGCTCTACGAACTCTTCGCTGGGCGAATCGAAACAACCGTGAGCATCGATGAAATCCCCGGCATCGCTCTTACTTTTCGGGGCATTTCTCTCAGTAATGTTAAAACATTCGCGCTCGAAAGTATCGGCCGCGAACCGCTCCTCGTTTCAGGACCGGGATCTTCCCTTGTCCCTCGTGAAGGCATGTTCCGCTATGATGAAATCCGAGCGGCCGTCCGTGAGCTCATCCGAGAAAACGAGGAATAAAACGCACCGCGCAATGGCAACATCGCTTCTCATCATCGGCCTGGGGAATCCCGGGGAAGAATACGAAATGACGAGACACAACGCCGGTGCTATAAGCGTGCGGCGGCTCGCAACGCATCTGGGCGTCCCTTTTGAGACGAAGCCGAAACTCTTTGCCGAGATCACGGAAACGAAGGGGAAAGGAAGACGCCTCATCCTGGCATGTCCGACCACGTATATGAACCAGTCGGGAAAATCCGCCGCAGCGCTTTCGCGATTCTTCAAGGTTCCGCCGCGCGCCATTGTGGTGGTCCACGACGACATGGACTTAGCACTCGGAACGATCAAGATTGTAGAAAACCGCGGTGCGGGAGGGCATAAAGGCGTGAAGTCCGTCTTCCGGGCGCTCGGTACACAAGATATCGCGCGTGTCCGCATTGGCACGATGGGAGGAGGCCGCAACCAACGGCCCGGACGCCGAGCGCTCGACGACCTCGTCGTACGCAAGCTCACCGCGGAAGAACGCCGTGCGCTCACCCGCGGCACTAGGAAAGCGGCGGAGGCGCTGGAAACAATCCTTATCGAAGGCCTCGCCACCGCAATGACGACATATAATCGATAGCCAATAACAAAACCCGCCACGCAAAACGCCCCCAACCATCTCAATTACATCGTGATCTTCGGGCTCCTCCCGGAATTTCTGGGGAAGCCCTCTTTATGGTACGAGGAACAATCGCGTATCCTTACGACAACATCGCCCGGCAATCCGCTGCTACGCGAAAAAATCGCAATCCTGGAGCTCGGAAAACGGGCTCCCCTTCCGGAGCTCCTCCGTACACTCGATGAGCTCGGCTACGAAAAAGTGCTCACGGTGGGCAGGTTCGGCGAGTTCGCGCACCGGGGCGGCATCGTCGATATCTTCCCCATCAACGCCGAACACCCTCTCCGTATCGAGTTTTCAGGAAATCGCATCGAAGATATCCTTGAGCTCCCCCAGTCCTCAGACCTCGCCCGCACGGAATGGGAAAAAATTACTCGGCGCTCTCTCGCAGCACCCCTTGAAAATCTCCGCGAAGGGGACTTCCTCGTCCATCTTGATCACGGCATCGGACGTTTCCGCGGGCAAGAAGAACTCGTGATCGACGCTGAACAAAGGCGCTATCTCGTGCTGGACTACGCGCAAGGCGACCGGCTCTTCGTTCCCGAAGAACTCGCCCCGCGCAAGCTCTCCCGCTACATCGGTTTCCGCCAACCCCCGATACACCGCCTCGGGGGAACTGCCTGGCTTATCACGAAACGGCGAGTACGGGAAAACGCACAGCGCTTCGCCCATGAGCTCTTGGAGCTCTACGCAAAACGAACCTTCGCGCATCGGCCTCCGTATCACGACGATTCGCTCCTTGAGGCATTCTCGTCCTCGTTCCCTTATGAAGAAACTCCGGACCAGCTCCGCGCATGGCGCGAGGTGCTCCACGACCTCAACCAAGAACGGCCGATGGACCGGCTCCTTGCCGGCGATGTGGGTTTCGGGAAAACAGAAGTGGCACTGCGCGCCGCAGTACTCGCCGCGACAAACGGCCGCCAGACAGCGCTCCTGACGCCGACCACCGTCCTCGCCGACCAGCACTTCCGAACGAGTAGACGTCGTCTCCAAGATATCGGCATCCGGGCAGCGCTTCTCACCCGGCTCCAGTCCAAAAGAGAACAGCGCGCAACGCTCAAGGCAGTAACGTCGGGAGGCGTGGATATCCTTATCGGCACACATCGCATACTTTCCTCCGACGTGCATTTCAAGCGCCTCGGTCTTCTCGTAATCGATGAGGAGCAGCGTTTCGGCGTGAAGCAGAAAGAAGCGTTCAAGAAACTGCGGGGAGAACTCGATGTCCTCGCGCTCTCCGCCACTCCTATCCCGCGGACTATCGCCCAATCGCTTGCGCACATCAGGCCGATGTCACGGCTCCAAATCGCTCCTGCGGGAAGAACGGAGATCGCTACCGTTTTCGGGCGATGGGACAACGCTTTGGTCCGCGCAGCACTTTTGCAAGAACACCAAAGAGGAGGACAATCCTACGTGCTCCATAATCGCGTCGCGACCATCGCCGCCTTCGTTCGCGAACTCCGCGTACTCGCTTCGCATCTTCGCTTCGGTGTCGTGCACGGGAGATTATCCGAAAGGGAGCTCATCGAAACGATGCAGCGACTGCGAGAAGGAAAAATCGACGTCCTCGTCGCAACGACGATCATCGAAAATGGCCTGGATCTGGCAAACGTCAATACTCTCGTCGTGGAGGACGCGGGGAAACTGGGCCTCGCCCAGTCCTATCAACTGCGAGGCCGCATCGGCAGAAGCGCCAATCAGGCCTACGCGTACTTTTTATGGCGCGGGCGAACACCGAAGGGAAAAGCGGCGCTCCGCCTCCAGGCCCTTAAAGAAGCCGCCACGCTCGGATCCGGCTGGGGGCTCGCCGTACGGGATCTCGAAATTCGCGGAGCTGGAAATCTCTTAGGACGAGAACAGTCCGGCGTGATGAACCGCGTGGGATTCAACCTCTACACCCAGCTCCTCGCCGAAGCGGTCGAAACGATTCGCCGGCAGCCATCGCAGACCCCTGCGTGAAACGACATGCGATGCCGGGGTTGGCCCTCCTGAAAACCCGTGCTATACGTGCGAAACGATGGCTGCTGATTCCATTCTCGAACTTCTGATCGCGGATTCGGCATATCCGGAACCTCTCCGGGAAATCCACAATCCTCCGCAACGCTTGTTCCTCCGCGGGCGTCTCCCCGAGGGAATCTTTTTTGCAGTGGTGGGCTCGCGTACGCCATCGCCATACGGAAAACAGATCACGCCCAAGCTCGTTGAGCCCTTGGCTGTAGCAGGGCTCGTCATCGTCTCCGGACTTGCCTACGGCATCGACGCGCTCGCGCACGAAGCAGCACTTGCGCAAAGAGGATTCACTATCGCAGTCCTCGGCACCGGCGTAGATGACCAGGCGCTCTATCCTCGAACGCACCGTAAACTCGCTCAGCGCATCGTGGATGCCGGCGGCGCCATCGTCTCCGAGTACCCTCCGGGAACGCCGGGACAGCCGCAGCATTTTCCCGCGCGCAACCGCATCATCGCAGGACTCTCGCGAGGGGTTCTCGTGGTCGAAGCGCGCGCGAAATCCGGGGCCCTCATCACCGCAAATCTCGCGCTTCGCGAGAACCGCGATGTCTTCGCCGTACCGGGCCCAATCACCGCTATAACCTCGGCCGGCACAAACCAACTCATCCAGCAAGGCGCGAAACTCACCATGCAGGCGGAGGATGTCCTCGATGAATATGGCCTCGTCCCCCAACAGGTTCCTCGTGCAGTGCCCTCAACGCTCTCACGGGAAGAGCAGAGCATACTCGCTCTCCTTGCCGAAAAGACGCTCCATGTGGATATGCTCGCGGAAACGCTCCATTGCACTGCCGCCGAGACCGCGGTACGACTTACGGCACTTGAGCTCCATGGCCTCGTGCGCAACTTTGGCGGCGGCCGCTATGGAAAAGCGTGATGTAACGTGCGACATACGACTAACAACCCACGACTTTATTTGTGGGAAGTTATAAGTTGTAGGCTGTAGGTCATAAGTAGTATGTTCCGGATATGAAACTCGTCATCGTCGAATCCCCCACGAAAGCCAAAACTATCACCCGCTTCCTGGGCGAGGACTATGTCGTGAGTTCCTCCTACGGCCACGTGCGCGATCTCCCGAAATCAAAACTTGGGATTGACCTCGAAAAAGATTTTGCTCCCCAGTACGTTATTCCCACAAGGGTCCGCAAACGAGTGAATGAGCTTCGCCGCACTGCAGCAAAGGCGGACAGCGTCATTCTCGCTACCGATGAAGACCGCGAAGGCGAAGCCATCGCCTGGCACCTCACCGAGGCCCTGGGCCTCGGAGATCCTCAATCCGAAACTCGAAACCCTAAAATCGAACGTATTGTATTCCATGAGATTACCGAAGGGGCGATCCGGGAAGCTCTGGCGCATCCGCGTAAGATCGCAATGCCGCGCGTCGCAGCTCAACAGGCGCGCCGGGTGCTCGACCGACTCGTCGGCTACAATCTCTCTCCGTTCCTCTGGAAGAAAGTCGCTCGGGGTCTCTCTGCAGGACGCGTACAATCCGTCGCAGTGCGCTTCGTCGTGGAACGAGAACGGGAACGCGAGGCCTTTACACCGCAAGAATACTGGACCATCGCGGCCGAACTCGCAACCGACCGGGGAGCAACGCTTCATGCGACGCTTATTGCGCGCGACGGAACCCCGCTCGAAAAATTCGCGCTCGGCGATCAAGATGCTGCCGAGAAGGTGATCCATGACCTCCGAAACGCCTCTTGGACCGTTGCGAAAGCCGAAGAGAAGGAACGGACAATGGCGCCGCCTCCTCCTTTCCGCACCTCCACGCTTCAGCAGGAGGCCTCCCGTCGCCTCCACTTCACGGCAAAGCAAACGATGCGGCTGGCACAGCAACTCTACGAAGGAGTGGAACTCGATGGCCAATCGGTGGGACTCATCACCTACATGCGCACCGATTCGCTCGCTCTCTCCGGAGAGTTTCTCGCAGCCGCGCAATCCTATCTCACCGCGGCATTGGGTCCCGCCTATACGCGAGGCCCTCAACACTACAAGACGAAAGCGCGAGGTGCGCAAGAAGCGCACGAAGCGATCCGCCCCACTGATGCTGCGCGCACGCCGGAGACGCTCCAAGGAAAAATCGACGGGTCCCTCTGGAAACTCTACGATCTCATCTGGCGCAGGGCGCTCGCGTCGCAAATGCCGCCAGCCAAGCTTCGCCAACGCGGCCTCACGATCGCGGCACGGGGCAAAACGCACCTCTGGGATTTCCGGGCAAGCGGATCGGTGCTTGTCTTCAACGGCTTCACCGCCGTCTGGCCGGTAGAGCGCGAAGATCTCGCGCTTCCGGAAATTCGCGAAGGTGCGGTACTTCTGTGCAACAATCTCGCTCCCACACAGCATTTCACGGAGCCGCCCCCGCGCTATACGGAAGCGACGCTCATCAAAACACTGGAAGAGTACGGCATCGGCCGCCCTTCCACATACGCGCCTATCCTCAGCACGATCCAAGAACGCGGCTATACCGAGCGCGATGAAGCGAGGCGATTGTGTCCCACGGCTATGGGGATGCTCGTCAACGACCTCCTGGTCGAACACTTCCCCGAGACGGTCGATGCCGGTTTTACCGCAAAGATGGAAGAGGAACTGGACGACGTTGCGGAAGAGAAACGCGAATGGATTGCGGTCGTGCGCGATTTCTGGACTCCTTTCTCCCAGCATATCGAGGAGAAACTCGCAACCGTCGAGCGCGCGAAACCCGTAGCGATAGAAACCGATGAGCGGTGCGAGAAATGCGGGAAACCGCTCGTGCAGAAATTCGGACGCTTCGGGCCGTTCCTCGCGTGTTCGGGGTTTCCTGAATGCCGCAATACCAAACCGCTGCGGGAAGAGCGCCTCGGTATTACTTGCCCAAAATGCGAAAAAGGAGAAGTCATTCCTCGCCGCTCGAAGCGCGGTCGCCGTTTCTTCGGATGTTCCAGCTACCCCGATTGCGACTTCGTTGCCTGGGACCAACCGATCGATGAGCGCTGCCCCGAGTGCGGCAGCATCCTTGTGAAAACCGTACGCGGCCTCGTGAAATGTTCGGATAAAACGTGTCGCTACCGCAAAGAAACCCCTGCCCCGGAAGAACAATGAAAGAACAATCGCCGCCCCACGGGCGGCGGTTTCTCTCACTTTTACTTGCTTACGGGCACTCTGGGAAATTAGACGAGAGAAACCATAATTACCCCCGCGACAATACAAAATGCGCCGATTAGCTGCTGGATAAAAATCTTCTCCTTCAGCCAGGCCAGTGCCAGAAAAAGCGACACGGCCGCAGAAGTCGCAGTGATGGGAGTCACAAGAGAAACAGGACCTCCTGCGAGTGCGAGGTGAAGAGAAATATATCCGGAGAAAAGGAAAACTGCCCCGAGACAGAGATACAAAAAATCTTTCGTGGCTTTGATCTGAATATGTCTGCGATCAAAAATGATCAACAGCGCGGCAATAATCAACCACCCTATAACAAAAGCCAAGCTATATGAGTAGGGGCCGAAATCCGAAACAAGAATCTTGATCAACACATCCCCAAGACCGCTGGCAAGCGCTCCCACCAAGCCCCATAACAACCAACTGCCAACGCGCACGTTTTTTAGGTCCTTCATCCTTTCAACCGAAATTAGCATCAAGCCCACTAGAATAAGACCGACCCCGAACTTGGCAAAAATGGTTAGCTGTTCTCCTAACGCGACCCCCGCCAAAACTATTGCGAAGAATGGATACGTATTCAAAACAGTACCCGTCAATGCCAACTTCCCTTTTTCTAGTACATAAAACTCGAAAATAAAGAGTGCGCCCACAAGGAGCGCGCCGGGGAGAAGTGGCCAAAAAACAATCCTTGCATTGCCCAACAACGCAAACGGTAAAAGAATCAAAAGAGCGGTGGCGGATCCCACCACTACAAATGTCGTTGGCGTAAATGTGGAAAAGGATCTCTTTACGCACGCAAGAACGAGTCCCCAGAAAATTGCGGTTATGAACGCGAAGAATAACCACGCCATAATCCCATCGCTTCACGGAAATAACGATCGCACTAAATATCCAAGTTCCGCACTGTTTTCGCGTGCGCCTGGATGAACTTTTTGCGCGGAGCCACCTCGCCCCCCATGAGGATATCGAAGATTTCGTCTGCCGCCTTCGCGTCTTCAATCGTCACGCGCTTCATGATCCGCTTTGCGGGATCCATCGTGGTTTCCCAAAGCTGCGCGGGGTTCATCTCGCCAAGACCCTTGTAACGTTGAATGTTCACTCCGGAAATCACCTGTGTTGCGGTGTCCGCTGTCGGGGCTTCCGCCCCTTCTTCCGCCTTCTCTTTTCCGGCCTTTTTGCCCGCACCCGCTTTCTTTTCCCCCTTCCCGCCCTGCGTCATCTCCTTTATCGCCCGCTCTTTCTCTTCGTCGCTATAGACATACCGCGCTTCTTTCCCGCGCTGAATCCGATACAGGGGCGGTTGCGCAATGTAGAGATATCCGGCATCGATCAGCTGCGGGAAATAACGGAAAAAGAGCGTGAGCAACAGCGTTCTGATATGCGCGCCGTCGACATCCGCGTCCGTCATGATGATGACGCGGTGATATCGAAGCTTCTTGAGATCAAACGCTTCACCAATGGCAGTGCCCATCGCGATCACCAACGTCCGGATCTCATCATTGGAAAGCATTTTATCGAGCCGGGCTTTTTCGACATTCAACACCTTCCCTCGCAATGGCAAAATTGCCTGAAAACGGCGATCGCGCCCCCCCTTCGCACTCCCTCCGGCCGAAGGCCCTTCCACAATGAAGAGCTCGGATTCCTCTGCATTGCGCGAAGAACAATCGGCGAGCTTCCCCGGAAGCATGAGGCCCTCAAACGCTCCTTTCCGCAACACGGTTTCGCGCGCTGCGCGCGCCGCCTTGCGGGCTTTCGCCGCGAGGAGACACTTTTCGATAATCGCACGCGCATCGCTCGGGTGCTCCTCGAGGAACCGAAGGAGGCCCTCCGCCACCACCGATTCCACTGCCGGCTTCACCTCGGGATTACCCAGCTTTGCCTTCGTTTGGCCTTCGAACTGCGGCTCGCGAAGCTTCACCGAAATCACCGTCGCAAGCCCCTCGCGCACGTCGTCGCCGGTGAGGTTCTGCTCATCTTCTTTGAGGACTTTTTCTTTGCGTGCGTAATCATTCAGAGCCCTGGTGAGTGCGGCCCGGAACCCCGTCAGATGAGTACCGCCCTCTGGCGTCACGATGTTATTCGCAAAGGAAAGCTCGAGTGGTTCCGTATCGTCCAGGTACTGCAGCGCGACTTCCACGCTGACGCCGTTGCGTTCTCCTTGCATTACGGCGATATCCTTTTGACGCCGCGCCTTCCGCCCTGACAAGCTCCGCACGAACGCCGCAACGCCTCCTTCAAAATAAAACGCGTAGCTCTTGTCGTCCGCTTCATCAATGATCTGGATCTCGGTATTGGGCGTAAGATAGGCCTGTTCGCGCAGGTGCCGAAGGATGCGATTCCAATCGTAACGAATCTCTTTAAAAATCTCGGCGTCGGGCTCGAAGGTGACGGCGGTGCCGGATCCGCCGCATTTCCCCACGCGTTTCATCTGCGCCAGCGGCTTCCCCCGCCGATATTCTTGTTCGTACTGGAGCCCTTCGCGGCACACCTCTGCTTTCATCCACACCGACAACGCATTCACCACCGACACGCCCACTCCGTGCAATCCTCCGGAAACCTTATACGATTCGCCTCCAAACTTGCCCCCCGCATGCAGCGTCGTCATCACTGTTTCTAGGGCAGGTTTCTTCGTCTGCGGATGCACGTCCACCGGAATGCCGCGGCCGTCATCAATGACCCGGACGCGTTTCGCATCTTTGAGAAGGCGAATTTCGATGTGCTTGGCGTAACCCGCCATCGCCTCATCGATAGAGTTGTCCACGACCTCCCACACAAGATGGTGGAGTCCGTCAACGCCCGTGGACCCGATATACATGCCGGGGCGCTTGCGCACCGGCTCCAACCCCTCGAGCACGTAAATGTCCTTTGCGGTGTAGCTCTTCGCCGGCACCGGCTTTTGTGCATCTTTTCGCGGGATGGTGTGTTTCGATGTGTTTTTTCTTTCTTCCGGCATAAGCGATGTCTTCGCGTGGTATTTGCCGCCTTACCGCACCGTCCATCCGTGCTGCGCCAGCATTCGTTCTATACGCTTGTGCAACTCATCAGCTTCTCCGTCGGTCAGGGTACGATCCTGCGCCTGATAGACGATACGGAAGGCGAGATTCTTCTCCCCCGCGGGAACCTCCGGCCCTTCATAGTAATCGAAAAGGTCAACGTCCCGCACAAGCGCCTTCCCTTCGCGCGCAATCTCCTTCCCCACTTCGTCGGCGAGCACTTGTTGCGGTACGAGCACTGCAATATCGCGAATGAGTTCGGGATAACGCGAAGCGGGCCGATACTCGTGTTCCTCGGAAGCGGCGAGAGCTAAGGCGGTGAAATCAATCTCTGCGGCAGCCACAGCACCGCGCATTCGATGCGCTTCCAGGAAACGAGGCCGGGGCTCTCCCACGACGCCCGCGGGCCGTCCGTCCACGAAGAGCAAAGCGCTCTTGCCGGGATGCCAAAGATCAAGACGGGCCCATCGCGAGAACGGCGAGTACGGTTCCTTTTTCCCGCGCGTGCCGGCGGGATTTAAGTGGCGATCCAGAGGCTGCCATGCAATGTCGGTGAGTCCGAAATGTTCAACGAGGTCCTGGCATGCGCCTTTCAGTTCGTAGAATACGCTCCTCAAAAGCTGAGACGTGTGCTCCCGCACTCCTTTCTCGCGCGCGAGAACCGCACTCAACGCAACGCGCTCAGAAATCTTGTTAACACCGGCGGGCGTGAAGACGGCGCCGACTTCAAAAAGACGGGTTTCCGCGTTCGCGCGCCGCTCCTGTTGGGCCTGTGAAAGAAGCCGAGGGAGAAGTGCTGGCCGGAGCGCCTCCAGATCTCGCGATTGCGGATTCTCCAACATCACAAGCGGCAACCGGCCAAAACCCCACTCGCGCATCAATGCCTCGTTCACGAAGCTCATCCGCATCGTCTCGTGGTATCCCTGCGCTGCCAGGACGTCCCTGGCGCGCTCTGCCCATCGATGCGCTTCCGGTGCTAAAGCCGGAGCGAGCAATGCAAGCGGCGTACGCTGTGCTACGCGTTGATACCCCAGGAGGCGCCCAACCTCTTCCACGAAATCTTCCTCGCGCTCAAGGTCGAAACGCACACTTGGAGGCGTGACGATCCACCATCCGCGACCATTCGCCCCCCGTCCTTTTTTCGTTGCGATCGCGCAACCGATTGCCTCAAGCGCCGACCGGGCTTCTGTCTCCGAAACGGACACGCCGAGGAGTTCCCGGATTCGCTCCGGATGGAACGGGGCGCGTCGCTCCGATACTTTAGCGCTCCCCACGGTCACAGCGCCTTGGGCAATGCGGCCGCCCCCCATCGTTGCGATGAACGCCGCTGCGCGTTCGAGGGCCGGCACGACACTCTCCGGAGAGCGCCGAACCTCGAACCGCCGCGAGGCGTCGGTCGCAATACCGAAACGCCGAGAGGCGCGATAGATATATTCCGGCGCAAACAAAGCGGCCTCAAGCGCCACCGAAACGGTCTTTACACCGATCGAGGCGTCTTCTCCTCCTTTCATACCGGCGATGGCGAGTGCGCGTCTTTCATCCGCGATGACCGTCACCGAAGAGTCCAGGATTCGGGCTTCGCCGTCGAGCGTCACGATCTTCTCGCGCAATCTGGCTTTCCGCACGATAAGGTGTTTGCGTAAAGCCCCCCGACGCTCGGGAGCGATCGCGTCCAGATCAAATGCATGAAGCGGCTGCCCGGTCTCCAGCATTACGTAGTTGGTCGCATCGACAATATTATTGATGGGCTCAAGGCCGAGAACGCGAAGCCGGCGCTGAAGCCAAGCTGGCGATGGACCCACGCGCACGCCGGTCACGACTCTCGCGCCGTAAAACGCACACCGGCGGCGATCCTTCACGGTCACCCGCAGTATATCGCCCACGCGGCCGCCCAGGCGCTCCGAGAGCCGCACCTGCGGGAAACGCAGCGAAGCGTTTTTTCGTCCTCGTTGCTGTACTAAGAGAATCGCGCGAAGCTCCCGTGCGAGGCCGTGGTGGGAAGAGGCGTCGGCCATCCGATTCGGTAAAATATCGACATCCAGCACCCAATCGCCTGCTTCGCGGCGAAGATCGCCGACCTCGAAGGCGTGCAGCGTTAGGAGCGCTGCCGTTTCCTTTGGCGGCGGCAACATCGGCAAGAGCTCTTTTAGCCAAGCGTAGGAGAATTTCATTTGAATTGAGAGAGGAAACGCAAATCGCCTTGCCGGAAAAGACGAATGTCGGGAATGCGATATTTGAGCATCGCAAGGCGATCGATGCCGAAACCGAACGCGAAACCCTGGACCTCTTTGGAATGAAATTTCAGCGCCTCGAAGACCTTCGGATGCACCATGCCAGCCCCCCCCATTTCAAGCCATCCGCTCTCTTTGCATACGCCGCAAGGGCTATCGGCCAGCTTCCCGCTGCCGCCGCAGATAATGCAGGAAAGGTCGACTTCGATGGAGGGCTCGGTAAACGGAAAATAGGAAGGCCGTACGCGCAACGCCACCGTCTTGCGGAAGAATTGCTCGAAAAAACTCGTGAGAACCGAAAGAAGCGTCTCAAGCGTCACGGGCGAGAAGGTGTTCCGGCGATCAACCATGAGGCCCTCGATCTGCCAAAACTGCATATTGTGTGAGGCGTCGCTCGCCTCGTATCGATACACCTGCCCGGGAGCAATGATGCGAAACGGCGGCTGATGCGTTTCCATATAACGAATCTGCACGGGACTCGTATGGGTTCGCAAGAGTAATTTGGATTTTGGATTTGGGATTTTGGATTTCACCCAAAAAGTGTTCCATAAATCGCGCGCGGGGTGATCATCAGGAATATTGAGCGCATCGAAGTTGTGCCAGGCGTCCTCGACTTCGGGACCACTGGCAACGGAAAATCCCATCGACGAGAAAATGCGCTCCGCTTCTCGCCGTACCAGTGTGAGGGGATGCAACGTGCCGCGATGTACTTGGGGAGCAGCGATCGTCACGTCGAGCCGCTCGTGCCGCAATACGTGCTCCTCTTCTTCGCGGCGCAGCGTTTCAAGACGCGCCTGGGATGCGGCTTCGACGCGCGCGATCGCCTGGTGAAGCGCTTTTCCTTTTCGCGCGCGCCCTGCCGAAGGAAGCGACCCGATGTGCCGCAACTGCTGCCGCAAGAGACCCTGCCGGCCGAGGTACTCGCGCCACACCGCTTCAGCCCCCTTCGCATCGCGCGTCTCTTTCAGCGCGCGGAGTGCTGCCGCCACTATTTTCGTTGGTTCTCGAAAAGCCATAGTTTTCAGATCATCTCACGAAACGCGCCGCTTCCGCGTAAAGGCGACCTCGGTAAAAAATGCCGCCGTAACGAGCGCCGCCATTGTTCCGAGGTTGAGCCACCCTGCTCTCTGAAGCAACAAGCTTGCCGCAACCAAGGCGGCGACAAACGCTCCTTGGCGTAATGCATCAGGAAAAAAATATATAAGAGGTCGTCTCGCCCGGCCGACGTTTCCGCGCAGAAAAAGGAAAATCCACGCAAAAACCCCGGCGAGCGCCACGAATGTGCTCAAATAAAAAACGCCTAGGGTCCAGGTGTCGGCAAACGCCGGATCAACGAACCAGAGCATCGCCAGGAGGGCCGAGGACGCCATGAGGGTCATGCACCCCAGGGCGGCCAACGCGAAACGAGACCCCTCCATGTCTTTCTATTATAGCGTATTCGACGCGCCCGCTCAAAGGCCTTTCATGTGAGAATCCCTTGCCGGATAAGGAGAAACGTGCAAGGATGACCGCACGAGCATCTTAAAAAAGGGGGCTGGCGATGCCGTCAGATACCCGGCACTTTGCCGCTGCGCGGCGCGCGAGTAGGCGCTCGACATGCGTGCGAGGCAACAAGACCGGCGCCGTCATCGTTCATCGCGGCCGCCTCATTGGACGAGGCGCCTCGGTGTGCTCGCCGAATGGCGAGGCCTACGGCGAACCGATAGTTTCGTGTCCGAGGAAAGCAGCGGGTGCGGGAACGGGCGAACGCTACGAACTCTGCAGCCCGATTCATGCAGAAGAGGCGGCGATCATCGCAGCACTCAAAACCCTCGCCGCAAAAGAAGCATCCTCGGATCTCCGCGGAGCCATCCTCTACCTCACCGGCCACTACTATGCGTGCTGGCGATGCGCGGCTCTCCTCCGCTTCGTCGGCATTACCGATATTCGCATCGACCCCGAAACGGCGCTCACCAACCCCGACTGTCATCATCGTCCTCCGGAATCATAAATGCCCCGTGCAGCATGCGCGGGGCTTCTCTGTGTTCATCGCGTACCCGCTATTCCCCGAATCGCACCGGTACGACGAGGGCATCGGCGTGTTCCGGCAAGCCCGAAGGGTTATCTTTTTCGAGAATGAGGCGCCCCCGCCCCGATATCGGTTGCGCAAATACAAACTCGCTTCGAAACGGCACAAATTCTTCCGTCATCCATTCGTCTTCTGCTTGCGCGTAATGCTGCGCGAACACGGTTCCCTCTTCGTCTTCCAGTCGAACGGGGAAACTTGCCTCAAAAAACCAAAATCCGCGCGCCTCCCCTTCCAACACCAACGGGCTCGTCACAATGTCATTGGGCCGCGGCAACGTAAGGCGAATAAGATCTTCCTTTTCCAGCGAGTTGCCGATATCTTCGACGAACATCCGGCCGTCCGGCGTCCTGCACTGTAGCGGGTAACTCACCGCCACCGGGTATCCCGCGGCAGCGCATTCTTCAAAACTTTCTATCAAAGGCGCATCATCAACAGGCGTGCGTCCATACAAAAATACCGCGGCGGCCGTCAACGCCACGACTACGCTCATTGCAAGTAAAAGAAAAAATCCCCGCTGCATGCCCGACACGCGACCCATCTAAAAATGCCTCATTTATACCCAAGCGTAATCTTCTTCCAATGAACGTATCGGTCCGTGCCCCCTGTTCGAGTCGCGGTTATCTTGATCTCATTGAGCCCTTCGATGGATACAATTTCCGCCTTTGATTCAATATCCGAGTTGGTGGCAACGCCGGTAACGAGATCAATCGAAGAACCGCTAGGCGTTGTTCCTGTCGCGCTCCAAGTATAACAAAGAGGGCTAGCGGTGCAGTGTGTGAAGATATTAGAAATGGTTTTTAGTTTTGCGGATTCCTTGAATTTTATCGTCACAACGACCGGAGCATCGGCATAGTTGATCAATCCATGCTCGCTGTCATTATCACTAAAAAAACCGTCGGGAAAGTTGGAAAGGCCGATGCGTTGCGCATCCGAAGTAACGGAGGAAATTCGAGAATCCGCAATTCCCGTATCGGGTTGCGCCGACCGATCTCCTTCTTGCTCACTATATTGTTTACTGTGATCGGGAAAAGAATTTTGGTACTCGTCCGTGACAGTCTGTTCTTCGTCCTGCGGAGTTCTGGAAATGTTCACCAGAGAAAAACCGTAGACAGTGACGGCCGCCGCCAGGGCCAAGAGAACCCCGGTGATGAAATATCGATCGTTCATTTCGCTTCTTGATGAGATTCTCCGTCCCTCCTGGAGTGCGGCCGCAGAGGATACGAGAACCTTCCTTCGGCGATTGCCTCTCGGATCGCCTCACTTTTGGGGGTTGCCCCGTCTCCCCCGTTCGCCTCGATAAGATCCCCGCGCCGTACGACGAGCGAGCCGCCTGGATAACGAAGGTGTACCTCGAGCGCCCCTTCAGGGAGTTCGACCTCAAGATATTGGACGTCTTGCTTCGCCTCACGCACAATCCCCTCCTTCAGACGCGTGCGCTCTGTCCAAGCCGCCATCACTTCCCACGGATCCGGTCTCTCGTGTACTGGAGAATCCTCCGACATAGTACCGCTACTATGGCCCCTTCGAATGCCGCTTACAAGAGCGGCGGTCTTATTTCAAGAAGGGGTTTCCGTAAAGCACGATGGCGAAAACGGCGTGGAGGAGGACGGAGAGAAGGAAAAAGTACCACCACCAACAATGCGTCCGATAAAGCTTCTGATACCACTTAGCACCCCAGAATGGCTTCAGCCACCGCATGCCGGGAAAACATCGGCACGTGATGAAGACGATCCCAAGACCCAGGAGGTTGGAGATCCCGAGCAGATACACGAGTTTTCCCATGAGGGCAGGATCGTTCAAAAATGCCATACCGATAGTATACCCCAATCTGTCGGTCCAGGAGACGACCGCCGCTTATTCTTCCGCGGCGATGATCTCGCGAGCGGCGTTGAGGCCGCAAATGCCCATCACGCCGCCGCCGGGATGCGTCCCCGCGCCGCAAAGATACAGCCCCTCCACGGGCGTACGGTATCCGGCCATGCCGGAAAGCGGCCTCAGTGAGAAGAGTTGAGAAAGGTTCATCGCTCCATGGAAAATATTTCCCTCCGTGAGCCCAAACCCGCGTTCAAGATCAAGGGGACTGAGTATTTCCACGTTTTCGATAATGCTGTCAATATTTTCGATGTAATCCCTCATGGCTGGCACGATATGATTATGAAAATACGTTTCTTTGAAGGAATCCCAGGAACCGGGAGTAAGGTGGTACGGAGTAAACTGCACGAAGATATTCATGAGATGTTTTCCGCGCGGAGCAACGGTATCGTCCAAAATGCTGGGGATCGTAATCTCCAAAATCGGTTTCGCGGATGCGCTCCCTGATCTCGCCTCGTAAAGGGCGCGGAGGATGTAGCGCGTGCTGGGAGAAATATGAATGGTGCCGCGGTGCTGTGGGCCGGGGCTCGTTCCGGGCAAACATCGGAAGCTCGGAAGACCCGAGAGGGAAATGTTCACCTTCATAGCGGCGCTCGAAAAATCGAGCTTGCGGATACGCCTCTTCAGCGAATCAAGGGCGTCAACATCTGGCAGGAGTTTCAGAAAAGTGCGCTTGGGGTCCACTCCGGATATCACAAGGTCTGCGGGTATCCGCGATCCATTCTCAAGCATCACGCCAACCGCTCGCCCGTCCTCCACAAGGATGCTCGCCACGCCTGCGCTCGTTTCTATGCGCGCACCAAATTGTTTCGCGGCGCGCGCAAGCGCTTCGGATATGCCGCCCATGCCGCCGCGTTGATACCCCCACACGCCCCGCGATCCCCCCGCCTCTCCCATGACGTGATGGAGCAATACGTAGCCGCTCGGACGCACGGCACCAATCAAGGCGTCCGTGAGCAACGTTGCCTTCAACGCGTCAGATTCGAACCAATGGTTGAGGTACGAGAAGGGGCTCGTAAGCATCAACCGCGTAAAACGCGCCAGTGTCGCGGGGCGAGTGCGCGCCGCGTGCCGCATGAGCGCAAACAGTGCCGAAACATCGCTGCCGCTTCTCGGAGGGATATTGGGCGGCGTCATCATGAGCGTGGGGGCAATGAACGCAGATACCTCTTCCAGCGCGCGCTCATACCGCGGGTATGCTTCGGCGTCTCTTTGTGAGAACTTTGCGATTTCCCGTTGATTCATATCGCGATCCGGACCGAGCATCAGATATCGCCCGTCCGGAAGCGGGGTGAACGAAGAGGGATTGCGCCTGATGATTTCGTACCCATGGAACGAGAGGTCAAGATCTTTGACGATTTGCGGTGAAAATAAGCTGTTCACATAAGAAGCGGAGGACACCTTGAATCCAGGAAACGTTTCTTCGTCGGTAACGCAACATCCGCCGATCCTCTTGTTTTTTTCCAAGACCACAACGTCAAAGTCCGCGCGCGCCAAATAACATGCGGCGACCAGAGCATTGTGCCCGGCCCCAATAAGAAGTGCCTTTTTCTTCTTCATGCCGCACTCACTTATCGAGCTCGAACACTTTCTTGATTCCGCGCCGACCGGAAGCCAACCGAAGACGGCTTACGGAAACCCCCAGTGCGTCGGCGAGCGCTCGCGCGATCGCGGCATTCGCCCGATTCTCACGCGCGGGCTCGCGCACCGCGATGGAAAACGTGGAGGCGTCGAGCCGCCCCACCCGTTCTCGCCTCGCACCGGCTTTCGCATAGACGAGAATCCTCGCCATCGTACCAAGACCACCGGGCCGCCTTTTCGGGCGGCCCGGTTCGGTTACTCCTCAATGCGCACGGTCGCAATCTTCTCGCCCTGCGCGACGCGCAACACGACATCCATGCCGGAGATCACGTCGCCGAACACGGTGTGGAGGCCGTTTAAGTGCGGCTGCGGGCTCTCGGTCACGATAAAAAACTGGCTGCCGTTCGTATTGGGGCCGGAGTTGGCCATGGCGATGACGCCGATATCCATCGGCAAAGATGCAAGATCATCGCGATAAAGATATCCGCGCTCCTCGTTTGCCGCAATTGCTTCTTCGGTCAAGCCGAGCGCTTGGGGATTGATCTCGTCCTCAAAGGTATAGCCGGGGCCCCCTGAGCCGTCGTTGGAAGGATCATCGTCTTTGGACAACGGGTCGCCCGCCTGAATCACAAACCCGGGCACGACCCGATGGAACGTCACCCCGTCGTAGAAGCCCTCTTGCGTAAGCTGTATGAAGTTCTCCACGGTCTTTGGCGCGACGTCCGGGTAGAGCGCCAGCACAATATCTCCCGCAGCCGTAACGATCCTTGCCTTCACGAAGTTCTCGTATCTCGGTGTTTTCTCGGAGGAGTCGGGTGCTTCGGCTTGCTCCGGTTCGTCGTTTTGGGACGAGGGTGCGGGCGGAGGAATAGCCACCAATAAAATGACAATAACGGCAAGGACGATCCCCGCGCCAATGAGAAGTTTCCGCATAAGAACAAAAATGAGAATCGCGCAATCGCCGGCAAGGCCGGTTTCCTTGAGAGTTTACAACGCGGTAAACCAAAATCCAAGCATGCCGTGGGCTCCGTTCCACACCTCATCGTTCGGGTTGGAGTACGTGGCGGAAATCGAAAGGACATCGCCCGCCTGCACCGTAAGATTTTCCGGGTACTGCAGCGGCAACTCCCACGTCCAAGGATCCG
>Ga0209542_10006956_pt1 | contig 21757 bp, 24 predicted proteins | sample RifCSPhighO2_01_FD_184028 | JGI IMG/M metagenome (GOLD analysis project Ga0209542, IMG submission 184028) | Soil microbial communities from Rifle, Colorado - Rifle CSP2_plank highO2_0.1 (SPAdes) (version 2) | ecosystem: Environmental > Terrestrial > Deep subsurface > Rock core/Sediment ... | reverse complement strand
GCGGCGCCATACTCGACTATTTACGTAGTCTTGATAGTGTTCCTCGTTCGGTTCGTGCAGTGTTAAATGAGGTTGATGACGCTGAACGAAAACTCCGGGCTCTTCATCCTCTTGCAGAAGTTACGCTTGATGCTATCCTTACAGAAGCAGGTGTTTCAAGAGAGCGGTATGAAGAATGCCGAAAGGACGCAGTTACGGTAGTCAGTGTTGATGATCCGGGTAGCAATACCCATGCACCACCCAACGAACGTCTGGATTTTTTTGATTCCTATTTTCGACACAAGGGTCCCACACCCGAGGATATTAATGTTGACGCCGAACTTGAAACAAGCCTGCGTCAAGCAATACAACGACTTGAACATTCTGATGATCGTACTGTTGTTGATCTCTATTACTTTTCTGATCTTAATCTCAGAGAAATCGGAAAAATTCTTGGTGTCTGTGAAGCACGAGTCTCTCAAATTCATACACGTGCACTGAAAGAACTTCGTCAGACGTGGTCGGTTCAAGAACTCAGGCAGGAACCGTAATGTTCATGTTGCAACCAATACCTGAAATCGTTGATAGCGAATATCATGCAGTTTTAAAACATCCTCGAATTCAAGTGCATGACGAATAGGAATCATAATCACACCCGGAGCAAGATGTTTTCCGTCTAGTTTTTTTACCATCCCGGCACCATTTCTCCCGCTCAGTACATAATTAAATTTTACTTTTTGCGTATGTGTTTTCTCTTTAAGACTATAAACAAAAAGAACGTTTCCTTGGAACCCTAATTTCTGAGCAATCGTTTTTCCGTCAAAAATACTGATACCCTCTAACAATACCCCTGTTCGTGCAAAAAAAGTAGGATCAAAGAGCTCTTCCCAAAGAATACTTTTAATGTCTATCTTTTTATCGGTCTTTATTTTCTTTTTCAATTCTTGAAGCTTCTGCAGTCGTTCCTTCAAACTGCCTTCTCTAAAAATCACAAGAAGATCAATATCTTCGGGAAGCGTTTTTCCCTTTACCGAAGACCCATACATAATAATATCAAAAAGAGTCGGGTCTTTTTTCTCATTTCCGAGCCATTTCTTGAAGTCGTTGAGCATCTTCTTTAAGCACCTCTGCCGCTTCTTGTGTCATTCTTTTGGTGTAGCTGTCTTGATAGAACGGGAAATCCTTGTCCAGGATATTATACACTTCGGGGTATTTTTCTTTTAATATTCTAAACCGATGCGAGTGTGATGATGGAGCGCTCCCTTCCTTCTTGAGCAGAAACAAATCAGCAGCCGCACTGATTGCTTTGAAGAGCAGGGTAACAGCTGAATTATACTTCTTTTTAGTATACGCTTGCTGGCCAAGATCAAGATACTCTTGAAGGTTCTCCTGCAAAATTTGTTCTTTTTCCATACTGTCCTCGCTGATGTATAATATAACAGATAACAACTATTTAAGCTTTTCGGTTGTATAGTACGTAAAAATAATACAATACAACAAAAATCATCTAAAAAACGTTTATTGTTGTACAGTACAAATTGTGATTGAGAAGCACATCAGCCAACTTCTTTTACCTCTCTTTTGTATCCTCTTGTATTTTTCACCCCCATTAAAACACCACAATCTTTATAAATGGACGAAATTTCTTCGCTGGATGGAAACACGAGTAGGTTTACCTTTCTTAGAGGCTTTCCAGATCGAATATCAGCGAAAGCTATGAAAGGAGCCTAAATAGTGCTGAATTACACTCAAGCCCTGGTAGTGTAGTCCGGTCTAGCACGGAGCCCTGTCACGGCTTCGACCCGGGTTCAAAAAATGCTAAATGGCCTTGTTTACAGGGCATAAGGCATTGGAAAGTCCCGGCCAGGGCGTATTGGGCCGGTAGCTCAGCCTGGTAGAGCATCTGACTTTTAGTCCGGAGTCAGGCAGTCATGTCTGAACCTGGCAAGGTGATCAGGTGGTCGCGAGTCCAAAAATACATCATAACCACACAACCTGTGTGTGATGTTTGGGAGTCTCGCCCGGCCCGTTATTATCAAACATCGAACAAACATCATAGAGCAAACAGAGAGCATCTGCATATACCACAACCAGATGCCGCAAAAACATACACGGCGATTGGGGAACCAACTTGGCAAAAACCATAACACCAAAGGTCAGCATTGCAAAGCATGTGCTGACACCGCAACACAGCAAGCTGAGCGATAAAGACAAGAAAGACCTCTTAGAGCGCTATAACATTTCTTTTACACAAATACCTAAAATCTTAAGCGCCGATGCGGTCCTCACCGGTCTCGACATCAAACCCGGAGATGTTATTAAAATTGTGAGAAAAAGTCCGACAGCAGGAGAAGCTGTTTTCTACCGAGGTGTGGTCTAAATGTCTGAAACCTCAAAAAGCCAGTACAGTAAAGCCCTCCTCAAGCATTACTTCAAGGAGCACAGCGTTGTCGCTTCAGATATTGAATCATTCAACAATTTTGTTGACTTTGAACTCCAGCAGATTATTGAGGAAAACAAGGAAGTTCAGCCGACGATTATTCCCCACAATATTGACGAATTCAAAATCCGCTTTGACAAAATCTGGGTTGAAAGGCCGACGATCATCGAAGCAGACGGCTCCAAGAAAAATATTTTTCCTATCGAATCAAGGCTCAGAAAAATTACCTACGCAGCTCCCTGTCAGCTTGAAGTTTCTGCTCACATCAATGGTGTACAGCGGGAATTGTTCACCACACAAATCGCAAATCTTCCTATCATGTTAAAATCAAAATACTGCCACCTTCGAGGCTTGTCTCGCGACGATCTGATTAAGTGCGGCGAGGATCCTGACGATCCAGGAGGCTACTTTATCATCAATGGAACTGAAAAAGTTTTGATCTCTGTTGAAGATCTTGCATCAAACAAACTGCTGATTGAACACCAAAAAATCGGCGTCAGCGATTTTGTCGGAAGATTGTTCTCAGAAAAAGGATCCTTCAAAATTCCGCATACCTTTGAAAAAATGAAGGACGGAATCTTTTATCTTACGTTTACGCGCGTCAAGCGTGTTCCGGTCATTGTGGTGCTCAAGGCGCTCGGCCTCACCAAAGATGAAGAAATTATGAAATTTATCAGTGCAACAACACCCTATGATGAAGTGTTTATCAACCTCTATGAGTTTGTTGATATCAAAAACCAGGAAGATGCCATCGACTGGATTGCAAAACGCATTGGCATTACCCAATCGCGGGAAATCCGCATTGAGAGGACCAAAGAACTCTTGGAAAAATACCTCCTTCCCCATCTCGGGCTTACGGAAAAAGACAGTCTTTCAAAAGCATATAATATGTGCAAGCTCTTGAAGCGCTTTATTGGGGTAAGCAAGGGCGAAGTTGCTGTTGACGACAAAGATCACTATATGAACAAACGCTTGAAGCTCAGCGGAGATCTGCTTGCAGATTTATTCAGGGCAAACTTCAAAGTGCTGATTGGGGACCTTTTGTACAACTTCCAGCGCATTGTCAAGCGGGGAAAGTTCCCTTCGATCAAAGTCATTATCCGGGACAAACTCTTAACCTCGCGTATTTACAGTTCGATGGCAACCGGAAATTGGGTCGGCGCACGAAAAGGAATCAGCCAGCGCATCCAACGATTGAACTTTATGGAAACCTTAAGCCATCTTCAGCGTGTTGTTTCTCCGCTGAGCTCAACACAGGAGAATTTTGAAGCACGCGGTCTGCACCCCACGCACATGGGAAGATTGTGTCCTGTTGAAACTCCTGAAGGAACCAACATTGGTTTGAGAAAAAATCTCGCTATGCTTGCAGAAATTTCCCAGCATGAAGGGGAAGAGGGCATGGTAAAAGTATTGAAAGAGTATGGATTAAAAGTTATCAAATAAAGAAAAGATAAAGAAAAGTTATTAACTGAAGAGATGAAGCAACCTATGACCGAAGTGTACATGAACGGCAGATATGTGGGCGACGTGGAAGACCCTGCAAAGTTCGTAGAGAGCATCATTGCTGCCCGCCGAAAAGGAGAAATTTCTAAAAACGTCAATCTTAACTATTACCAGGACAAAAACGAAGTTCAAATTGAAAACCAGCGCGGACGTCTTCGAAGACCCCTGCTTGTTGTCAAAGATGGAAAACCCTTGTTGCTTGAAAAGCATCTCCAGCAGTTAGAAAAAGGAGAAATCACCTTTGCTGATCTGGTGCGACAAGGCGTTATTGAATATCTTGATGCCAACGAAGAAGAAGGAGCTTTTGTCGCATTTTTCGCCCGCGAACTGACCAAAGAACATACCCATCTTGAAATTTCTCCTACTGCAATCTTTGGTTTGTGCGGAAGCTTAGTTCCCTATGCAAACCACTCTCCGGGTGCGCGTATTGCCATGGGTTCCAAAAACCAAAAACAATCGCTTGGATTTTATGCAGCAAACTTCACGCTCCGGATGGATATGGATGTAAATATTCTTCACACTCCGCACATGCCGATTGTTCAAACGCTTATGCATCAATATTCTGATTATGACAAGCATCCTTCAGGACAAAATATTGTTGTTGCCGTGATGGCATTCAAAGGATACAACATGGAGGACGCGATCATCCTCAACAAAGGATCAATCGAGCGCGGATTTGGACGCTCAACCTACTACCGCCCTGCGGTTGTTGAAGAACTGCGCTATGCAGGAGGATTAACCGATGAAATATGCATTCCTGATAAGGATGTCAAAGGCTACAAAACTGAACGCGATTACCGCTTCCTTGATGCCGACGGCATTATCCGCCCTGAAGCAGTTGTTGCTGAGGGAGATGTGGTGATTGGAAAAACAAGCCCGCCTCGATTCTTGAGCGGAACTGAAGAATACAGCCTTACCACTAACACGCGCAGAGAAAGCTCCTTCACGATCAAGCATGGTGAACGAGGAGTTGTTGATTTTGTTATTCTCACTGAAAATGAAGAAGGAAACAAACTCATTCAAGTAAGACTGCGCGATGAGCGTATTCCTGAGGTGGGAGACAAGTTTACTTCCCGTCACGGACAGAAAGGAGTTGTGGGACTCATTGTTCCTCAAACCGATATGCCCTTTTCTGCGTCAGGAACGGTTCCTGATATCATCTTTTCACCGCACGGGGTTCCTTCACGTATGACGATCTCGCATCTTATTGAAATGGTTGCTGGAAAAGTCGGCTGTCTTGGCGGACGATTTGTCGACGGAACAACCTTTGAATCAGAGCCCGAAGACAAGCTTCGCAAAGAACTCTTAAGCTATGGATTTAGAGAAGACGGAACTGAAACCTTTTATGACGGGGAAACAGGAGAAGCCTATCAGGCAAAACTCTTTGTAGGAAATATGTACTATCTCAAACTCAAACATATGGTTGCAAACAAACTCCATTCGCGCGCGCGGGGGCCTATTCAGCTCTTAACGCGTCAGCCTACGGAAGGACGAAGCAAAGAGGGCGGTCTGCGTTTGGGAGAAATGGAAAAAGATACCTTTGTTGCACATGGAGCATCTCTTTTACTCAAAGAACGCTTTGATGCAGACAAGACGATTGTTCCTGTCTGTGAAAACTGCGGGATTATTGCAATCTACAACGAATTCAAGGACGCATCGTACTGTCCTATCTGCGGAGACAATGTGGAAATCAGCGATATCGAATTATCGTATGCATTCAAGCTGATCCTTGATGAATTCAAATCCTTGGGAGTCTATCCTAAATTAAAATTAACGACAAAATACTAACCTTAACAACAAAATATGAACTACCAACTGAGGAATCACCATGACTGACCACGAACGCTTCACGTACAAGAAAGTTGAGAGCATTGAATTTGGCATGCTTTCCCCTAAACTGATCAAGAAAATGGCGTCTGCAAAGATTGTAACGCCTGAGCTCTATGATAAAGAAGGATATCCTGTTGACGGCGGCCTCATGGACATCCGTTTGGGAGTTATTGATCCCGGTCTTAAGTGCAAGACCTGCGGAAGCAAACTGAAAGAGTGCATCGGCCACTTTGGATATATTGAACTTGCACGCCCCATCATCCACATCAAATTTGTTCCCCTTATCTTAAATATCCTCCGCTGTTCCTGCAGAGAATGCGGAAAGATTTTGATTCCCAAGAATAAACAGGACAAGGCAGCAGAGGCGCTTGAGCAAGTAGGAAAAGAAGGCTTGGAGAACCGCAGACTTAAACTGAAAGAAATCCTTGCTTCTTCAAAATCCGTCACCAAATGTCCGCACTGCAAGGCAAAACAATACAAAATCAGCCTCGAAAAGCCCTACACGTTCCTTGAAAATGAAAAGCGCATTTCGCCGATTGAAATCCGCTCGCGTCTGGAAAAAATTAATGATGAAGAAGTAAAACTCTTTGGATTGAGTCCTGACGTGGTGCGTCCTGAATGGACAGTGCTTACGGTGCTGGCAATTCCTCCGGTTACGATTCGTCCTTCTATTACCCTGGAAAGTGGAGAGCGCAGTGAAGATGATCTCACGCACAAACTAGGAGATATTGTCAGAATCAACCAGCGTTTGTTTGAAAATATCAATGCAGGAGCTCCTGAAATTATTATTGAAGACCTCTGGGACCTGCTCCAATATCACATCACCACATTCTTTGACAATGATGTTGCTCAGCTTCCTCCTGCACGCCACCGATCAGGCCAGCCCTTGAAGACGATCAGCGAGCGTATCCGAAGCAAGGAAGGAAGGATCCGGCACAACCTTGCAGGAAAACGTACGAATTTCTCTGCGCGTACCGTTATCTCTCCTGACCCCATGATCAAATTGAATGAAGTGGGTATTCCCTATATTGTTGCTATGAAATTGACCGTTCCTGAGCGTATTACCGACTGGAACATGGCATACCTCAAAAAATTTGTTGAACGCGGACCTAAAAAATACCCCGGAGCAAACTATATTATCCGTCCTGACGGCAAGAAGAAAAAGATTACGGATGAAACACAGGAAAAACTTCTGGAAGAAATCCAGCCTGGATACATTGTTGAACGCCACCTCATGGATGGCGACGTTGCAGTTTTCAACCGACAGCCTTCGCTTCACCGTATGAGCATGATGGGCCACCGCATCAAAGTTCTTCCCTACCTAACCTTCCGATTGAATCCTGCAGTCTGCCACCCGTACAACGCAGATTTTGACGGCGACGAGATGAACCTCCATATTCCTCAAACAGAAGAAGCCCGCGCAGAAGTTGAAATCCTGATGATGGTTGAAAATCAGCTGATCAGCCCCCGTTACGGACTGAGCGTTATCGGCTGTATTCAAGACGCAGTTTCAGGATGCTACATTCTTACGAAAGATCTGGTGTTCAACCGGCAGGATGCTTTGAGTATCCTCTATAAAGTCGGCGTGACTGACTTTTCCGGACTGCCCGACAAAGACGAAATCCACGGACGCGAAATTTTCAGCTGTCTGCTTCCGAAAGACTTTTCTTTTGTTGGCTACAGCAAACAAAACAAAAAACGTGTTGAACCTGATGTTGTTATTAAAAATGGAAAGCTCACCAAAGGCTATATGGATTCTGCAAATCTTGGCCACGGACAGGGATTAATGTTAAGAAATCTTCATAAACAATATGGAAAAGATTTCACGATTGACCTGCTTGGAAAAATGGTGAGGCTCGGAATCCTTTCGCTGTTGAAACGAGGATTCTCAACCTCACTTGCTGATACGGATCTTCCCCGGGAGGCACAGGATAAAATTCGGGAGATCAAAGAAAAGGCTGAAGCAGACGTTGATGTACTCATTCAAAAATATCATAATAAAGAACTGGAAGTGTTCCCTGGTAAGACCTTGTTTGAAACGCTGGAACTGCGCATCCTTGAAACGCTCAACAAAGCGCGTAACGAAATTGGTACGTTGGTTACCGAGCACGCTACAGAAGGAACCGGAACCAGTATCATGGCGCGAAGCGGAGCGCGGGGAACGCCTATCAACATGGCTCAGATGGCAGCGTGCGTCGGCCAGCAGGCATTGCGGGGCGCGCGTATTGACAAAGGTTTCAGCCATCGAACCCTCAGCTGCTTCAAACAGCATGACTTGCTTCCTGCAGCCCGCGGATTTATTGCAAATGGATTCAAATCAGGATTAACTCCCTACGAATTCTTCTTCGCAGCTATGACCGGCCGTGATTCATTGATGGATACTGCTCTTCGAACACCTAAATCGGGTTATCTCTATCGAAGATTGGCAAACGCCATGCAGGATCTGCGCGTCGAATACGACCAGACAGTCCGCGATGCAGCAGGAAAAATTATCCAATTTGAATATGGGGAAGATGGCATTGACATTTCCAAAAGTGAGGGCGGAACGATCAACGTCAAGCGTATTGTTGAACAAGTTTTGGGGCACGGAGCCTAAGGGAGGAAAAGCAAGATGGAAACTGAAGCAGTGCAGGAAGTATATGCAGAATACGAACAGCACTTGAACAAAAAGATCTTTGACGACTTAAAGGCAGCTCTTCCTGAAAAAGCAACGAAACAGCAAGTAAAGGCAATCCTTGATCGTTTAGTGAAAGAAAAAAAGGCCAGCTCGATTGAACCCGGGGAAAGTGTCGGTCTTGTCGGTGCTGAATCTATTGGAGAACCCGGCACGCAAATGACGCTGAACACGTTCCACTTTGCAGGTGTTGCTGAGATGAACGTTACCACGGGTCTTCCCAGGATTATTGAGATTCTTGACGGAAGAAAAGAACTCAGTACGCCGATGATGGAAATCTATCTGAAAAAACCGTACAGTGAAGGAAAAGATATCAAAAAAATTGCGTTGATGATCAAAGAAACCCTGGCAGAAGAAGTCATCAGCGAGTTTGAAATTAACATTCTTGACTATACCCTGCACATGAAGCTGAATCTCGCAAAGCTTGATGATATTGGACTCACTCAAAAGGGATTTATCCGTGCGCTTGAGAAAGCTGCAAAATTAACCGTCAAGGAAAAAGAAGACGGCATCATGGTCAAAGCCAGCGCAAAAGACGCAAGTTTGAAAGAGTTGTACAAACTGAAAGAACGGATTAAAGTAACTTATATTCAAGGAGTGAAAGACATTACACATGTTCTTCCTATCCGACGAGGATCTGAGTTTATTGTGATTACTGCAGGAACCAATCTGCGCAAGGTGATGGGGCTGGATTTTGTGGATACCATGCGAACCGTTTCCAATGACCTCTATGAAGTTGCTGATGTGCTTGGCATTGAGGCTGCACGCCAAGTTATCATTGATGAAATCTTTAAGGTTATTGAAAGCCAGGGTTTGAATATTGACTACCGCCACATTATGCTCGTTGCAGATATGATGTGTACCTCAGGAAAAATCAAGGGAATTACCCGATATGGTGTTGTCAGTGAGAAGTCATCCGTGCTTGCACGTGCATCCTTTGAGACTCCTATTAAACATATTATGGAAGCAGCATTATCTGCTGAGCGCGATCATCTGACTTCGGTTGTAGAAAATGTAATGCTCAACCAGCCGGTTCCTATCGGCACCGGACTTCCCGGTTTAGTTATCGAAGTAAAACAAGGGAACGTGAAGAAAGACGAGAAGAAAGAAGAGAAGAAAGGCGACGCTGGGGAGATCGGGGAGAGCGAAAAAGAGAACTAGAGAACCGAAAAAGAGACCGAAAACAGAAATAATAAAAAGGAGTACAGATTTCGCATTATCATTTCACGTTATCTGGTGAACAACCATGGAAGACTTCAAAAAACTCATCAAAACCAACAAAGTCTGTTTAGGAGCAGAAGAAACCATTAAACATTTGAAACGAGGAGAGCTCAACAAAGTGTTTGTTACATCCAACTGTCAACAGCAACTGGTTGATGATATCTCGTATTACGCGGGTCTTGGTGAAGTTGAAGTGGTGGTGTTGGATATTCCTAACGACGAATTAGGTATTCTCTGCAAGAAACCCTTTGCCATCTCAGTCTTAGGAGTTAAAAAAGCATGAAGATCAAGTATGACCTTTCTTTAATCACCCTCATTGCGCTATTTGAAAAAACAACTCACGCACAGGTGAAGGATTGTTTTCAAGACAATGTTCTCAGCAGACTTACCTTTGTTGTACAGCTCGGTGAGTTGTCGAAGGCCGTTGGTAAATTCGGAGCAAACGTCAAACATCTTGAAGCAAAGCTGAAGAAAAAGATCCGTATTGTTGAATTCGATCCGGATAAACTTGTTTTTATCCGGCACATGGTGCTTCCTCTGCAAATCCAGGGTATCGAAGAGATTGAAGAAGGAAGAGTGGTGATCACCGGCAACGATACACAGACCAAGGGGCTCATTATTGGAAGAAATGCTGCAAATCTCCGCAATCTGGAGAATAACTGCAGGCGTTATTTTCCTGAAATTAAGGAGATTCGTGTGGTGTGAGGGAGATTGATGGGCTGGTAATCGGTGGATTCAGGACAGAGCCTGCCTACCCAAAACCTTTATAAACCTCCTGCTTCTCCGACAAGGATACCCTAGAATAGGATATGATAAATAGGATATGATAAAACATGGCAAAAAAATCACGCGGACTCAATGCAGGAAAAAGCCTGAAGAAACGACGATCCAATGGTCTTTGGCTGAATCGAAGATATATCTCTCGAACCTTGGGTTTGAAGCAAAAAGCTGATCCTCTTGCAGGAGCTTCTCAAGCGCGGGGCATTATTGTTTCTAAAGTTCAAGTTGAAGCTAAACAGCCCAACTCTGCCATGCGAAAATGTGTGCGCGTACAGCTGATCAAAAATGGAAAACAAATCACTGCTTTTGCACCGGGCGACGGCGCCATCAAAATGATGGATGAACACGACGAAGTCATTGTGGAATGCATCGGCGGAAAAATGGGCCGTGCAAAAGGAGACTTGCCAAGTATTCGCTGGTGTGTTGCGAAAGTGAATGGCCAATCGCTTCCTGCATTACTTAGCGGAAAGATTGAGAAGGCAAGGAAATAAATAACACGCACTAAAAAACCAATACCTTTATATACATCCTCGCTCTCAGTAATTCTTGAATTCTGAGAACATTTCAGGTGTTCATGTTGGAATTGTCATATAACACAATGCAAACACATCAACTATCACCTCAACTGGTGAAAACTGGAACCACAACGATTGGTCTTGTCTGTAAAGACGGCGTTGTTCTGCTTGCTGATAAAAAAGCAACAGCCGGCACCATGATTGTGGACAAACATGCAAAGAAAATCCACCAAATTGATGACGCGATCGGCGTCACGATTGCAGGCCTGGTTTCTGATGCACAGTATTTAACCAAACTTGCCCGCGCTGAAATCAAACTAAAAAAAATACGAACCGACTCTGAAGTTACGATTGCTCAAGCAGCAAATGTCCTTGCCAACCTTTCCTATTACAACCTGAGAAAAATGAGCATGGTTCCCGGTATTGTGGGATTCCTCATTGCAGGAAGAGACAGCTTAGGTTTTCACCTGTATAACATTGGTATTGACGGAAGTATTACTGAAGAAAAAGATTACACCTCGGATGGTTCAGGAAGCATTTTTGTCTACGGCGTCCTTGAAACGCTCTATAAAAAGGATATGACTGTTGAAGAGGGTGTTGCGCTCGGCAAGAAAGCCTTGCACGCTGCAATCCAGCGTGATGCTGCTTCGGGCTGTGGTTTCGATATTGTTGTTATTAATCATGAAGGCTTCAAGCGCATTGAAAGCAAGGACATTAATTTCAAAATTGAATAAACTTCCTTTTACCTTGCGAATAGGCATCCTTTTACAATCTCTTCAAATCTCTATGTGTATACGAAATGGCAGACATCTTAAAAGAACTCCTTGAATTCTTTCCTGAAGGAAAGATTAGTGATGCAGGCTTTGAAGGAGCCAACATCATGCTCTATACGACTGATAAAAATTTCTTTCTCAACAATGAGGGTATTATCAGAAAAGTCGTGAGTCATTTCAAAAAACGTGTAGAGCTTCGTCCTGATCCTTCGATTACGATGGATCCTGAAAAGGCAAAGGCCATTATCGAACAGATTATTCCTCAAGAAGCAAAGATGGACAATATTATCTTTGACAAATTTAGGAGCCAGGTCATTATTGAAACTGAGAAACCCGGGCTCTGCATTGGAAAACAAGGCGCGTTGCTTCAAGAAATTCGCGAGAAAACATTATGGGTTCCTATTATCAAACGAACACCGCCTATTCGCTCCCTTATTATTGAAAAGATTCGGGAAGTCATTTACCAACATTCTGAAGAGCGCAGAAAATTCCTCAACAGAGTGGGGCATCGTGTGTACGACGGCTGGATCCGTGCAAAGAAAAATGAATGGATTAGAATAACCTATCTCGGTTCAGGAAGACAAGTCGGAAGAAGCTGCCTCCTTTTACAAACACCTGAATCCCGAATCCTGTTGGATTGCGGCATTGATCCTGCGCGAACTGACCATACTGCTTTCCCTTTTTTTGAAGCTCCTGAATTTAAAATTGATGAGCTTGACGCAGTCATTATTACCCATGCACATCTCGACCATTGTGGTCTTGTTCCGCTTTTATTCAAGTTTGGATATAAAGGGCCGGTGTACTGCACGGCACCTACCCGCGACATCATGGCTTTGCAGACGCTTGACACCGTTAAAGTCATGAAAAATGAAGGAAAGGATCCGTATTATACTTCTGAAGAAGTCAAACAAATGGTCATGAACACCATCTGTCTTGAATATGAAGAAGTAACTGATATCACGCCTGACATTCGTATCACCCTTTACAATGCCGGCCATATTTTGGGAAGTGCCATGGTGCATATCCATGTCGGAAATGGCCTTCATAATCTCGTCTATACAGGAGATATGAAATTTGGACGGACGCATCTTCTTGAACCTGCAGCATGCCAGTTTCCGAGACTGGAAACGCTGCTGATTGAATCCACCTACGGCGGGAGAGATAACGTCATGCCTCCTGACAGGGAAGCAGATGATATGCTCAGAGATATTATCAAAAATACTCTTGCCAATCATGGAAAGGTCTTGATTCCTGTTTTAGGATGCGGTCGGGCGCAGGAAGTGATGATTTTGATTGAGAAACTCGTGCGCAATAAAGAGCTTGAACCCATTGAAGTGTATGTTGATGGAATTTTGTGGGATATTACTGCCATTCACACTGCATATCCGGAATATCTTAATCACCTCATTCGCAAGGAAATTTTCCACAAAGATAATAATCCCTTCTTATCTCCGATCTTCAAGCGTGTCGGTTCTACCAAAGAACGACAGCAGGTGATTGAAGACGCTAAGCCTTGTGTGGTGCTTGCAACGTCAGGAATGATGGTGGGAGGCCCTTCGGTGCAATATTTCAGAGCCTTTGCAGATTCACCCCGCAATTCGCTGGTGTTTTCCTGCTTCCAGGCAGAAGGAAGCTTGGGGAGACGCATTCAGAATGGAGAGCGAGAGTTTGTTTTTAGGGAGGGTAAAAGTCAAGATATCTTTGAATGTAAAATGGAAGTTTCCAAACTCGAAATTACTGGGCATTCTGACCGCAAGCAGTTGATGAGTTTTATTTACAAATGCGATCCTCAGCCAAAGAAAGTCATTGTCAACCATGGTGAGAGTTCCCGTTGTCTTGATTTCGCAAGCAGTATCTACAAGCAAAATAGGATTGAAACTGCTGCTCCCAGGAATTTGGAGACGGTGAGAATTAAGTAATACTTTTGCACTTCTTTTTCTTCAGAATTCCAAACTTGATTTCCTGGATTTTCCGGTTGAACCGTGATAATTCCGAAATAAAGGTATTAAATCCGGAAAAACTACTAACAAAACCGAAAATTTTCCAATTCTGTCGTGATTCTTCCGATTTTTTCTAGCAAAGGCTTTTAAATTTTAAAATTCTAGAAAACAGAGAATGAAAAAGAAAGAAAAATTAAACCAACGATCGCACACTTCAGGAGTGTACTCGATTGAGCATCACTTTTCTAGGGATCTCCTTACCTATAAATATCTTTCTATCACGTTCACGCCAGGATCGCATAACCAGGTATTGCACTCGATTGAGCATCGGGGTGCCCTATCGGGCTGTCTGGGTTCAAATCTGGGTGCATCCAATATGTGCAACGGGTGAAAGTCCCAGTCCTGGCGTGTCTTTTTTAATAAAGTTGAAAAGTAAGAGAAAAAACAATAAAAAATAAGATGTTCAAAACGCCTCATAATACTGGTCAAGCTCCCAGGGTGTGACTTGCAGTCTAAATGCATCCCATTCTTTCTGCTTTGCTTCTAAGAAAGCAGGAAAAGCATGCGGTCCGAGTGTTTCCTTGGCAATATTACTCTTCTTGAGTTCTTCCAGTGCTTCTCCGAGTGTCTGTGGAAGTGTGGATACTCCCAAGGCGCGTCGTTCTTCCTCTTCGAGGTGATACAAATTTTTCTCAATCGGCGACGGCGGAGCAATCTTGTTCTTGATCCCGTCTAATCCTGCTTTGAGCATTACTGCAAAAGCAAGATACGGATTTGAGCTGGGATCAGGACATCTGACCTCGATACGTATCGCTTGTGTTCGTCCCGGGAATGCCCGCGGGATGCGAATCAATGCAGAGCGATTGCGCTGACCCCAGGCAATATAGACCGGAGCTTCGTATCCAGGCACGAGTCGCTTGTACGAATTGACCGTTGGTGCAATCACTGCGCTGAGGCTTCGAATGTGTTTGAGTACTCCACCCACATAATGGCGTGCAATGTCAGAAAGCCCATACAGGCCATCGCCAGGAAACACATTTTTTCCTGTGTTGATATCAGCAAGGCTTTGATGGGTATGCATTCCGCTTCCATTTTGCCCAAACAAGGGTTTTGGCATAAAAGTTGCATGCAAGCCATGATGATGTGCAATCGTTTTGACGACTTGTTTTAATGTGATAGCATTGTCTGCTGTTTTTACAGCATTGCTGAATCTGAAGTCAATCTCATGCTGTCCTGGAGCAACTTCGTGATGGCTCATCTCCACTTCCATGCCCATTGCTTCCAGTGCTTTGACAATTTCTCCGCGCACTCCCACTGCTGCATCTCGTGGAGCCAAGTCAAAGTATCCTGTGTTGTCATGCGGTTCGAGATCTTTTCCTGGTTCTCGGGGTTTGAATAAGAAAAATTCCAGTTCAGGACCTGCCTGCATGAAGAAACCCAGCTGTGCTGCCTCATGCATGGCTTTTTTGAGGATATATCTCGGATCTCCTTCAAAAGGTTTTCCATCTGCAGTGTAGACATCGCAGATCAACCGTAGGATTCGTTCTTCTTCATCGCTCCATGGCAGAATCGCATACGTCGAAGGATCGGGTTTGAGATACATATCACTTTCAGAAATCTTGGTGAAGCCTTCAATCGAGCTTCCATCAAACCAGGTTCCGTTTTCGAGGGAATCTTTAAGGTACGTAACAGGAATCGTTACGCTCTTTATGACCCCTTTAATGTCCGTGAAGACCAGATCAACAAACTTGACACTGTCTTCTTCTGCTTTTTCAAGAACTTGGCTTATGGTTAATTCGCCTTTTCCGGTTATTCCTGCCACCCTTCCAGGTATTAAAGTTTGCACTACGGTTTGATCCATATCTATCAGCCCCCTTTGTTTTTGGCTCCTTGCCCATTTTACTAGGTATCAACGATGTCGTATCAAAGATGTGCTCTGTCCTTTGCTGAGGCGGTTCTTTTTATTAAGTTATTCCCAAAGATAGTAAACAGAATTACAATAATAATGAGAAAATTTAAAAATTGTTTAATATTATTCGCTTTTTTGTGGACAAACTGAACAATCGAACAGGGGAAGGAAATGAACAGCCCGAGCACGCAGGAGCCTTGTCTCTCGATACCGTTGACTATCGCATCCTGCATTTGCTTTCTCACAATCCTGAACTGACGTATCGAAAACTTGCAAGCCAGCTGGAAAAGAGCCCTGCAACCGTTTTGAATCGGCTCCGACAGCTCAGAAAGTCAGGCGTGATCAAAGGCCAGCAGCTTGTTCTGAACTATGAAAAACTGGGCTATGATATTTTTGTGATCATCGAGCTCCAGATTGGGAAAGGAAAACTGCGCGAGCTTGAACAGAAGATTGCACGCCATCCAAATGTTGTTGCCGTGTACGATTGTACAGGTTCCTTTGATGCAACGATCTTTGCCCGCTTCAAGAATACACGGAGTATGGATGTGTTCTTGAAAAAGATTCAAACGTATGATTTTGTTGAGCGAACCAATACTCGTTTAGTTCTCAATACCATCAAAGAACGGTCGTTGACTCCTTGGTAAGAGAGGGTACCTATCTTCTCTATCTTCTTCTCGTTGAACTATCCGTTGGCGAGATCTTTATTCCTTTCAACAGCATGCGGGGTCCAGCAATTCCGCGTATGCGTGCTCCTCTCCAGACTGACTTTCCTTTGGGATTCTTTTCGCTTTTCCATGCAGAAGGCTGGTTAAAAAAATAGATCGTTCCGTCATCACCTAGAACCTCACCGAGTTTACTGTTTCTCGGCATAGCGCGAATTTCTCCGGTTACATAACCTGGCATGCAATCACCTCAAGATGAGAATACGAGGTATGGACTTTTTCAATTTATATAGTTTGTGATAGAATTTTTCCCCCTTTTCTCTGTTGTCGTCGTGCCCTATTCCTCTCCCGCGCCCGTTCATTCGTTAAGGCGTATCTGCAGTCAACGCACCATTTCCTGAGTTTATTGAGGCTCCTAATCGTCCCCCCACAACGCTGGCATTCAACCATCAGCTGAGGGGAACGGTTGCTCTATTTAAGTCTTGTTGGTTTTGAGTACCTAAAAGTAGTTAAACACTAGAAAAGTTTATATACTAGTAGTACTTAATAAAATCTATGAAACTCGCCAAGAGATGTGTAAAAACCTTGAAAAAAGCCTTTATAAGCTGTATAAAGCTTATCTGTACACCTTCCTGTACACCCCTCTGTGCGTCTCCCTGTAATCCCTTTTGTACCTGCCTTAGAAAGGTTTTATAACCTGTATAAACCCATCATCCCCCAAACCCCTTTATTCCGCCCATTTATTCCATTCCGAGGTTGACCATGAACACGAAATTCAGTCTCATTGTCCTTGCCCTTCTTGTCTTTGCCCTCGGCTGGACAACAGGTTTAATGGTCACCGGTCTTGTAACTGATCTCAGTTCTCAAGGCGCTGAAAGCCCAGTGAGTTTGCACAATTTGAAGAATGGGAATGTGGAGCGTTTCTCTCCCAGCGATTTTGTTGCTGAGGACCAGATCCATGTCTATGACGATAGAATTGTGCTGGATATCGAGGATGCCCGCTGGGCGAAGTTTACGAATACGAATTCCATGGATCCCTTTTTTGACACCGGTGCAAATGGTATTGAGGTTGCTGTTACCAGTCCTGGCCAGTTGCATGTGGGTGATGTGATTTCATTTACCGTCGAAGGATCAGATCGCGTCTTAATCCACCGCATTGTCGGCTTTGGCTACGACGAAGAAGGTTGGTTTGCTATTACCAAAGGAGATAATAATCCACAACCAGATCCTGTCAAAGTGAGATTTGGAGATATTAAGGGTGTGTTGGTTGGTATTATCTATTAAGTTACTGGTGGAACAATGAAAACAATTGAACAGGATAACTCCCCCCATATCCACTATTTTGTTGTACCTGCATACGAGGACACTTTTCGTTTTTATGCTGCCAAATCACGTGCGCATCTCCTTCGTTCGCTGGGATATCGTGAGGATCCCTGGAGTCCTGCTTCGTATGGTGAACTCTCCTTGCGGACCATCCAAGAAGTTTCAGAATCCACTGCTTGTTGTGCTCCTTATTCCCCCCATTTCTTACGGGAAGATCGGGCGCTTAATCGGGAAGGAGTATATAACTTAGGATCTTTTCGAGTTGATCCAAGAAGATTTGTGAACTAAGCCTCGCCCAAATGCCTCTCAATCAATTCTTCATCCCACAATCCCAATAACTGAAGGCGTCTTCGTATTTCTTCATTCGTTTTTCCTTCTTCTTTGAGCTTGCGGATGTGCTTCATCAGAATGCCTGAATGATATTCCGGCTGTTTGCGCACTGCAACCGTTTTCTCTGCCTGTTCACTGCTGTTCGCATCGCCGACAAAATGAAAGGGATTCTGAGGTGCTTCTTGTTTCCTGCTCTTGAGTTGTTCAATGAATTGTTTCACTTTCTCAGCAAAATGCTCTTCTTTTCTTTGTTCGATTTTTTTCTGCACTCTCTGTGCATCCTGCATGGCATCCCGCAGTTCGTCTTTTTCTCTGCGCGTCTGCTGTTGCTCTTGTCGTATGCCTTCTGCTCGTTCTTTGTTGGTGCGGAAGCGCTGTTGTTGTGCTTGAACATCTTCCTTCTGTTTTTCCTTTTTCAATCGATCAAAATACACCTGTTTTTCATTATCTTGTAACTCATTTTTGAGCTGGTGGAGTTTTTCTTGTTTGAAAAAATAATCAATCGCTTCAGGCTTCCAGCCCATGGCTTCTACCTTTTCCCGGATCTTTGCTTCAGACAAGCCTTCTCGCTGAAGCTTGGCAGCCATCTGCCCAAGGATAGTTGTCTGATAATATGGTTTGCTGAATTTTTCTTTCCAGCCAGCATGGTGAAGCAGTTCTGATCGCCAGGTTTTGAAGCTGTTTGCACGTTGTCTCCAGCGGTCTTTCCATTCGGTTTTTGCGCTGTTCAACTGTTGAAAAAGCTGCTTTTGTTCTTCAAGTGTTTTCGGATTGAGTCCCTTCAGTCCCATTTGGCGTCTCTTCAATTCGCTTCGAGCTATGAACAGTCCTGAACTGAAGATTTCCAATATGGAAATTCCTGCAAGAAGGCTTCCGATATACAAGAGGGACATATTGGCAAGATCCGTTTCTCCTGTCTCTTTCACAAGGTAGCCCCCATACCAATTTTCCCCAAATTCTATCAGGCTCCAGATGATTGCAACCAGGATGACCAGTTTCACAACTGCAAAACGCTTCGTTTCCTGTCGTTGTTCACGTTGCTTTTCAGGCGCAGGTGTTGCCGATTGAACAGCTTGTCGAGCATCCTCTTGTACGTCTTCTTTTTGAAGAATGACCATATTCCTGCTTTCTATGCTTCAGGACTTATAAAGATTGTTGCGGTGAGGTAGGCTGTGTGATGGGTGTGAGACAGGGAATCTTTTAAAATGACCCTTGCTTAGTATGTCTCATGAGCGGACCGGGACCTGGAAAACATCGCATGAGGAATGTGCTCTATATCCATCAGAAAGGAAAGAGCAGAGCTACGACCACTCATCTTGATGTTGAGGGTCCTATTTCTCACATTATCCGGCCTGGCGAGATTACATTCATCAAAGGCAAGCCCGGCGGTGCGTTTATTGCGCTGAAAAAGGACATGATCAAACGTGCCGAACGATTCTTGAAATAGCTTAAACTGTTTGTGCCATGAAACCTGTTCCTATCGAAAAAGTGTACGCCATTCTCAAGCGAGAAGCTGTGCACTACCAAGTTCCTGTTGTTGATCTCATAAAGATGCAGACCAACGATCCGTTTAAAGTGCTGATCACAACAATGCTTTCTGCCAGAACAAAAGATCAAACAACGCTTGGTGCGGCTCAACGATTATTTGCCAAAGTCAAAAACTTTGCCGACCTAGTCAAACTTTCTTCCAAAGAACTCGAACAGCTGATTTATCCTGTTGGTTTCTACAAGACCAAAGCAAAGCATCTGAAACAGCTTCCGCTCGTGATGCAAGAAAAATTTGATAATCATATTCCTCAAACGATTGAGGAACTCATTCAGCTTCCCGGCGTTGGAAGAAAAACAGCAAATCTTGTTGTTGCAGTCGCCTTTGAGAAGCCTGGAATGTGTGTGGATACGCATGTGCATCACATTATGAATCGGCTTGGCTACGTGAAAACCAAAAACCCTTTTCAAACTGAAATGGCTCTGCGGAAAAAGCTTCCGATCCTATATTGGGAGAAAATTAATTCGCTTCTTGTTGCCTTTGGCCAGCATCTCTGCACACCTGTTTCTCCCAAATGCAGTGTCTGTCCGATTTATCGATATTGTAATCGGGTTGGGGTAAAAACTAGTCGCTGATCCGCTCATGTTCAGCATTCCAGTTCTTGCTACCCCCATACGCAATATTTATATAGCAGTTGCTATATATTTATAGCATATGCTAGAAAAATATAGCAGATACCGGATTTTGAGGGAATTTTTTGTTTATCCTACTACTTTCTTTTTCATGAGGCAAATCTCAAGAAATACAAGGATCTCTCAACCCTCAGTCCTTCACCATCTTAAAGCATTGGTGAAAGCAGAACTCATCACACGAGACGAAGAGAAAGGACTCTATCCCTCTTACAGGGCTCATCGTGATTCGGAACTGTTTAAACGATATAAAGTCTCTGATCTGTTAGTGCGGTTTCAAGAAACCGGTCTGATCTCATCAATCTCGGATCAGTGTCTTCCTGACTGCATCGTTCTCTTTGGGTCCGCGAGCCTTGGCGAGGATACTGAAGAGAGCGACATTGACCTCTTTATTCAAAGCCCTGAAACCAAACTCAATCTCGAGAAGTTTGAAAAGATATTTAAAAGAAAGATCAATCTTTTTTTTGAAGAAAAATTTACTCGATTAAGCAGCGAATTAAAAAATAATATCCTTAATGGAATAAAACTTAAAGGATACTTGAAGGTGTTTGTTAGTGAATCTCATAAAAATAACTCCTAATACCGAACAGGCGAAAAATATCTTGATGATGGTATCTCTCCTCGAATCAAGAATCAAACTTCAAGATCCTAAAACGATGAGTTCTCTTATCTTGGCTGATTATTATGAAAAGATCATCTCAAAATGTAAAAACGTATTAAAAAATAAAATCTGATCATTTTCTCACCTTTCATCATCATCTTTATAAAATCCCTATCTCCATATTTTTTAATCATGGACAAACTCCTCTTTAAACTCTATGATCGTGTTGACCGTCGCATCATCTCGTTCATGCGGCGCTATGGCCTGCGTTTTCTTCGCTATTCACTGGCAATCATTTTTATCTGGTTTGGAATTCTGAAACCATTGGGTCTTAGTCCAGCGCATGACATGGTCATTAAAACCGTGTATTGGTTTGATCCTGCATGGTTTTATCCTCTGCTTGGCTGGTGGGAAGTACTGATCGGAGTCTGTTTGCTTTTCAAGCCACTTATTCGCTTTGGTATTTTTTTGATGGCCCTGCAGATGGCAGGAACGTTTTTACCGATGATTCTGCTTCCCGAGATTGTGTACACCAAGATACCTTGGGGCTTGACCCTGGAAGGCCAATATATCGTGAAGAATCTTGTGTTAATTGGCGCTGCTCTGGTTATTGGAAGTCATGTGAGAGATAAGAGGAAGGATTATTGAAAGTGATAGATCTTCTTTTCAAAATCTACAATCCTATTATTTTGTATCTGCACTCCTTCGTTCTCAAGCAACCGTTTCTTTTCTCCAATCTCTTTCCCTGACGTCTTACCTTTAAATCCACCCAGAGAACCATCACTTGCAACAACACGGTGGCAGGGAACCTGCGGTGCATACGGATTACAGCGCATGGCCATCCTGATTGCTCGGTATCCTTTACTCTGCAGTGCTTCAGCCAGCGCCTTGTAGGTTGTTACGCTTCCTGCCGGAACCTGCTTCAGAAGTTCATACACTTTTTGTTGAAAGGGGGTTGGCGTATTCATACAGGATGCACAAGCTGATCATTCTTCCTGACTTTCTGGTCAACCGGAAACGTGATCAACTGTGATTTCTTTGCGATATTAATAGTATCTCCATCTTCACTTCTTAACTCGCGAATCTCTTGTTGAAAGGAGGG
>Ga0209542_10006955_pt1 | contig 21759 bp, 18 predicted proteins | sample RifCSPhighO2_01_FD_184028 | JGI IMG/M metagenome (GOLD analysis project Ga0209542, IMG submission 184028) | Soil microbial communities from Rifle, Colorado - Rifle CSP2_plank highO2_0.1 (SPAdes) (version 2) | ecosystem: Environmental > Terrestrial > Deep subsurface > Rock core/Sediment ... | reverse complement strand
GACCTTCGAGTTCAACCACTTTCTTGCGGTGCTTCTTTCCACGCTTCCTTTTGAGTTTCTTGAGCTCTGATTCAAGTTGTCTGCCGTGAACGCTCCTGAGCCACGAATAGATAGCCGTGTGCGATACCGGCTGGAGTTTCCGTTCATCAGCAATGCGACCCGATATCTGTTCGGGAGACCAGCCCAGTTTGAGATATTTCTTGACGTATGCTTCGAGTCTCATGTTTTCGATTATCTTCATGCCCTGATACTTGGCGTACTTTCGCTTCACGTATGCCTTGTGGTGTGCTTTGCGGGCGACGTATTCGCCCCTAACCTTTCGCTTCAGTTCTCGGCACACCGTACTCGGGTCTCTATTCAACACTTGTGCGATGTCCTTCTGAGCATATCCCCTGCGAGTCAAAATCTCCACCTGTGCACGCTCCACCAATCTTAATTGCGAATACTTTTTCATGTTCTCGATATTACTCCGCAATTGCACTTCAAAGCTGCGCGCACGTAGTTTTTGTGGGATTCCTCCGCTGCCTGTATATACCCACAGGTTTATTGGGTTGAGAGGGAGGCACCATGCCACCAGTATTGCAAAACGGAAGCAATCCTTTTTCGACGAGGGCACTCCTCGTCTCGTGTGAAGAATGTGGTGGTTCTATACATCTGACAAGATCTTCCTACAAGGAGGAGGGTGGTAAGCACTACCATCTCGAGAAAAACAAGAACTGCTGGCAGTTGCACCTAAAAAGGCTCGTAGCGCAGGCTCAGACTACTTGAGCCGAGAATAAGCGCGCCATCGATTCGCGCGAGGGGCTTTCCCTCGCGCGTTCCTGTTTTTGGTACAATGAAGAGATGAATAGTAAATTGACTATTCCCACCGCTATTGTCGTCGGCGGCATCATCGTCGCGGCGGCGGTGTACGGCTCGATGCCGAAAGTTCCCGCAGTGGATGGCGGCAATCCGGCCTTGGTGCGGCCGGTTGATACGAGCGACCATATTCTCGGCAACCCTGCGGCACCCGTAAAAATCGTCGAATACTCCGACTTCGACTGCGATTATTGCAAAGGATTCAACGACATCCTCCATCAAATTATTGCGAACGCGGGCACAAAGGGGAAAGTCGCGTGGGTCTATCGCGAGTTCCCGCTTATTGAAATCCACCCGAACGCGCTCTCGCACGCTCGCGCGGCCGAATGTGTTGCGCAGGTCGCCGGCAACGATGCATTCTGGAAATTTGCGAGTGCGCTTTTCGCGAATCAGCCAGTCGACCCCTCGCGCTACGGGGAGCTCGCCGCGAGTATAGGCATCGTCGGCGACTCCTTCGCCACCTGTTACTCGGCGGCCCCGTCCACCATGACCGCGCGCATTATGGCGGACCGCCAAAATGCCCTCGACATTGGCGCAAAAGGCACGCCATACTCACTCATTCTCGTGGATGGCAAACCTCCCGTCGTTATGAACGGCGCTTATTCTTATGATGCCGTGAAGCAATTAATCGACCAAGCGCTCACGAACTAGAGTTTTAGTCGTCCACCAGCCCAAGACGGTAAATATCAAAAGAATTCTCACCCTCGAACATATCGGAGGGGTTCGGCAGATACAAGCGGTGTCGGGAGATTTCTGCACTTGCGTCATTGATGAGACGATGGAAAACCGTAAAATCTTCGCTGCGGTCACGGAAGTCTATGATATATCGCTGCATTTGCGAGCTGCCGTCGGCATTTCGCGTCTTCTTGCACTCGTATACGATGAATCGCCGCACCGGTTTATCGAATAATTTCTTTACGGTGTAGTAGTTGAAAATTGCTTGAATAATGAAAAGTGATTTCGCCGCGCCCCCCTTGCTGAACGACGCGACAAATTTATGATCCACAATATCGACCGCACCCTCTTCGACGCGCGACTCTACCACCAAATCCGAGACGGCTTTGATGGGGAGCGGCAGTCCGGGAACTTCTACAATGCCTTTCACCTCAACGCCGAGCACTTTGTGTCTCGGCGGACGTGCGAGATAATACGAAATGGCCCGCAGGTATTCCTGTTCCATTTTTTTTCGTTTTTCCTTCTTCGCGCGCCGCGTTTTCGCCCTGCCAAAATCAATTTCGAAATCTCCGACCCCGCGCACATATTCAAGACCTTTTTGTATCGCAACTTCTTTTGGGGCTCCACGATAGAAATGCTCCAACGCCACGTGCCCCGCGCTGCCGACAACCGCCGCAGGCGTCGTGGGCGTGTCGTATATCTCCTCGACATACCGTTTGTACCACGCTAAGGGATTCCTCAAAAACGCCATCAAGCTTGAATGACTCCAATGTTTGATCGGAATCCGTACACGTTTGGAGGTTCTCTTTTTCTTCTTCATGAGAGCAGTATATCTGATATTGTATTTCCTCGTTCAGACCACTATCCAAAATACTGGACGACCGTCATGTATTTTGGATACCTTGACGAAATTGGATGAGGTGGTGTATGATGAAAGTAGGTTGAAATGTTCTGGCAGGATTCCCTGCCACCCAGGATTCGTCGTGGGTTGAAACGATCGTAGGAGAAACTTATGAAAGTAAAAAGCTTTGTTTCCGTAGCACATTGTGAGGGACGTGTTGAAGGTGCTATGAAGTTTCTCGATAATCAGGTGGCCGCTGAAATTCCACGCGACGCAAAAATTCATTCGGTCACTGACACCTATTACGACCCACCGTCCATGGCGGCATGCATTGTGCGAGTCGTTTTGTACGACGACAATCTTCCTTGAACAACATCGTTGATAGCGCGAGCCGCTCGGGAGGAGCGGCTCGGTTTATTTTCATACAAGAATTAATATGACTTCAGGTGGCGGGCTTTGTCGTGCGTGCGGATTTTTTCGAGCGCCTTGGCTTCGATTTGGCGGATGCGTTCGCGGGTCACGCCGAATTCGCGACCGACTTCTTCAAGGGTGTGGTAAATACCATCCATAAGGCCGTGGCGCATCTCGAGGATTTTCCGCTCCTTCGGCGAAAGGTCGTCAAGGATAGTGCGGACTTGCTCCGCAAGAATGCGCTCCGAGGACTCTTGTACCGGCGAAGGGATCTTATCGTCGGGAAGAAAGTCACCGAGCGTAGACTTCTCGTCGTCTCCCGAGCCGACGGGATTCTCGAGCGAGAGCGTGTCCTGATTTATTTTCTCTATTTGATAAATTTTCTCCGGCTCGACACCCATCTCGACCGCAATTTCTTCTGCTTGCGGGTCGCGCCCAAGCGCTTGCGCGAGGCGACGCGAAATCTGCTTGTATTTCGCGATGGTCTCCACCATGTGGACCGGAATGCGAATGGTGCGCGACTGGTCAGCGAGCGCGCGGGTAATCGCTTGGCGAATCCACCACGTCGCGTAGGTTGAAAATTTATATCCCTTTTTCCAATCAAATTTATCGACGGCGCGAAAGAGACCAAGATTCCCTTCTTGAATGAGGTCAAGCAAAGTAAGGTCGGCGCTGCGGCCTACATATTTTTTGGCAATGGAGACCACGAGACGCAGGTTGCTCCGTGCGAGAATATTGCGCGCTTCGGCATCCCCTTTTTCGATACGCTGGGCAAGCTGGCGTTCTTCGGCAGCGACAAGCAGCGGGTACTGCCCGATTTCGCGCAGGTAAATCTGGATAGAATCGTAACCAGTTGAATGGCGGTCCTTGATATTGCGTGTGGCGAGATACTCGTCGGCGGCATCCTCGAGCATGCCGCCCTCAAGAACATCAACGCCGGCGATAGCGAAACGCTCATAGAGCGACTCGAGAAAATCGACATCGTTCTCAACGTGTGGAAATGATTTGAGGATCTCACTATAGGTCACGTAACCGCGTTCCTTGCCCTTCTCGATAAGCGTGTCCGCTGAAAGCGCTTTCTGTGAATTCGCTCTTACCTTTGCTCCGCGTGCCGCAGCACGTGTAGCCTTCGAGCGTATCGGCTTTACACGCCGCGATTTCGCCGTTTTCTTCTTTGCAGACATGTGCTTAGCAATTCGCTTCTTTGCAATTTTTTTTACGCGCTTCTTCTTCTTTGTATTTTTTGTAATAGTTTTTTTTGCCATATCGAAAACAAAGTGACTCAATCACCGAGCGCGGCAAGGCGCGTGGAAAGCGCCGCGCACGCCGCCTGTGCACGATTAATCGCAGCCACATCTCCTGCGGCCTCGGCTCTTCGTAAATTGGTGACCGTTACCTGGTACGCCTCGCGGATAACCGCTTCTTCAAAGGCGTGAAGAAGCTCGTCCGCCGCTCCCTCTTGAGGCTCCTCACCGAATATTTGTTCTGCATTGAACAAAGCCGATTCTGGGAGCACATCTTGGGGTAGTTCGTGAGCTTCAGTAATCCGACAATACTCTGCTTTGACGCGTTTCGCAAGCGACGTATCGGGATAAGCCCTGATAATGGCGAGGAGCCGCTCCTTGCGGAGTTCTCGCGGTGAGCGAGCGGGGGGCGCGACTGCCTCGCCCACACTGCTATTGTTCGAGACCACAGAATATTTCGATAGACGCGCAAGCGATTCACGAACGGCTTCTCCCGAGATCGAGAGAGAACGTGCCGTAGCTTGGATGAAATGTTCGCGCTCCATGGGGCTCGGCATAGCCGCGATAAGCGGAAGCACGATATTTTCAACGGCGCGCAGAAGCCGGTGTGAGTCACTTTCTTTCTCGGCCAGTTCGGCAAGAAAAAAGTCAACGATCGGCTTTGCGGCGACGACACGCTTTGCGAACTCTTTCGGATCTTCGCTGATAAGATCAGCCGGATCTTTACCCGTAGGAAGTTGAACTGCTTTTACCCGCAGTCCTACGGAGAGCGCCAGCGCGGCTGACCGTGCCGTTGCGGTACGTCCTGCCATATCCGCGTCCAGAATGAGCATAAGATTGTCGCTATAACGCTTCATGAGTGCAAGATGCATCGGCGAAAGCGCGGTACCCGAGAGCGCGACGGCATTTCCAAATCCCGCTTGGTGCGCATGAAGCACATCTATTTGCCCTTCGACCAGCATCGTGAATTTACGCATGCGTATCGCATCTTTTGCAAAATCCATACCGAAAAGAATTTCAGACTTATGGTAGAGATCCGTTTCTGGGCTGTTGAGATATTTTGCCGGATCGTCGCTCGAAAGGGTACGGCCGGTAAAAGCGACAACGCGGCCGACAGCATCGCGTATCGGAAACACGAGCCGATTACGAAAACGATCGTAATACGTACCCGGTTTCCCATCCGCCTCTTTTATGAGGCCGGCGGCGATGAGTTCTGGAATGGTGAATCCTTCGGCGGTCAACGCTTCGAGAAGCGTGCGCCATTCGTCCGGTGCGTACCCGAGACGCCACGTGGCAATCGTATCTCCGCTTAAACCGCGTACGTGTGCATACGTTTGTGCGGGACTCCCGAGCAGTTTTCCCGCATACCACTCGCTCGCTCGGCTCATCAGGGCGCGCAAACGATCTTTTTTAGACGTGTCCTCACGATTCCCGCCGCCGGAATATTCAATCGTCACACCAGCCTTCTCGGCGAGCATCTTGAGCGCACCTTTGAAATCGACGCCTTCTATTTTTTCAATAAAGGAGAATCCGTCCCCGCCCTCCCCGCAGCCAAAGCAATGCCACGTCCCGCGCTCGGGACTTACGTGGAAACTCGGCGTCTTTTCTTTGTGGAACGGACAAAGGCCTACGAGCGACTTGCCCGCTCTTTTCAACTTCATATACGGCGCAATAATATCCTGTATATTCAAGCACTCCTTAATCTGTGCGACAGTGTCGGTTGTCATTACGTCAATTCTACCTTGTTACAAACACGTTCTAAAGTGCGCGGGTGGGGCGCGGGGCGAAACTGGTGGTGCGTGTCGGCGCTGCCGGCGTTGGACGTGCGGCCTGAAGCTTTACAATACTCGCATGTTTTTTGCTCCCTGAAAAACCGGTGCCGGAGGGAATAAGGCGACCGAGAATGACGTTTTCTTTCAATCCTCGTAAGCGATCGACGCTGCCGCGAAGCGCAGCGTTAATAAGAATCTTCGTCGTCTGCTCGAACGATGCCGCGGAAAGGAAGGAACGGCGGGAGAGCGCACTCTCTTTGATACCGAGCACGATCTCGCGCGCTTGGGGCGCAAGCTTATTCGTTGCATCCATATCCTTGACCGCGCGCGCGAACTCCCAATCTTCAACCACGTCCCCGACCGAATGGTCGGTATCCCCCGCGTCGCTTATTTTTACACGTGAGAACATCTGCTTTACCACGACTTCCAAGTGTTTGCGCGAAACGGGCGCGCCTTGCATTTCGTAAATCTTCGACGCTTCGGCGATGATGTATTCCTGCACCGCGGCGCGACCAGCGTACTCGAAGAGATCATCAAGGTCGGCGGAACCATCGGTAAGTATCTGCCCTTTCGATACGGCGTCACCTTCCTTTACCAACGGGACGCGCGGATACGGCGCGAGATATTCGTACGCCGAACCATCTTTCTTTCCCTGTCCCGCCACGGGCGCAATGACAATAATTTTTTCGCGGCCCTCTTCTTTTATCTCCGCAACAAAACCATCAGACTTGGAAATAACTGCCGGGTTTTTAGGAGAGCGCTTCTCGAAGACTTCTTCGACGCGCGGGAGACCGCTCGTGATGTCACCGCCAACCGATGCCACGCCACCCGCATGGAAGGTGCGCATGGTGAGCTGGGTTCCTGGTTCGCCAATAGCCTGTGCGGCAACGGTACCGACCGCTTCGCCCACATCAACCATTTCCTGCGTTGTGAGATCCATGCCGTAGCAAGTTTGGCAGATGCCATAGCGCGTCTCGCAGGACATCGGCGAGCGCGCCACAATGGACACAATCGAAGAACGCGCGAGTGCAATGGCGTCTTCGGGAGAAAGGTAGTGTCCCTTCTTCCAGCCGGAGGCTGGTCCGCCTACGGCGGAGAAGTCATCGTTGATAGATTCTGCCAAAACGCGGCCGGACAATGCTTTCGCATAATCGATCTGAATACCGGAAGCACTGATGCGATTAATCTTCACTCCCCGTGTGGTACCGCAATCCTTTTCAGTCACGATAGAATCCTGTGCAACATCGAAGAGGCGGCGGGTGAGGTACCCGGCCTTGGCAGTGCCAAGCGCGGTGTCGGTAAGACCTTTTCGTGCACCGTGGGTGGACATGAAGTATTCGATCGGATTCAGTCCCTCGATCATTGAAGAAACGATTGGCACCTCAATGGTTACCCCAGCCGTGTTTTGAATAAGGCCTTTCATACCCGCCATCTGGGTCAGATTACCGAGCGTGCCGCGGGCGCCTGAAGTCACCATGTCGGCGACCGAGCCCGTCGGGTCGAGCTCACGAGCGACTTGTTCCTCGACCGCTTGTTTTGCCTCCTGCCAAATTTCTATTGCCATACGGCGCTTCTCCTCTTCGGCGAGGAGACCATTTTGATAATCTTCTTGTATTTTGACAACCTTCGCTGCAGCTTCAGCGATGATACGCGGTTTCTCCTTGGGAACACTGATGTCGTTGATGGCCCAAGAAATGCCGGAGCGAGTCGCATAATCGAAACCAAATCGTTTCACTTTGTTTACGATATTCGGTACGGCATCAAATCCGTATCGGACCGCGCAGTCGGTCATAATTCGGGCAAGCGCTTTCTTCGTGATGGTGTCATTCACAAACGGATAGTCGGCGGGCAATACCGTGTTAAAGAGCAGTCGACCGACCGTTGTTTCGAAAGGATGGCCGTCGAACGCCGCGTACTTTTCTTTGCCGACAACCGGCAACACGTTGATTTTGGTGCGCAGGTTAATGGCGTCATATTCGGACGCGAGAATTGCCGCGTTTGGGGACGCAAAATATTCTCCCTCGCCTTTCCCTCCCTCCACAGTCTTCGTGAGCCAATAGAGCCCCAAAATGATATCTTGCGGTTTCGCTGCGAGCACCGTCATTTCACCGTTCCCCGGCTTTAAGATATTCTTGTTAGCGCTCATAATATGTTCCGCCTCCCACTGTGCTTCTTCTGAAAGCGGCACATGCACCGCCATTTGGTCACCGTCAAAGTCGGCGTTGAACGCATTACAGACGAGCGGATGGAGTTGGATGGCATCACCTTCGATAAGGCGCGGACGAAATGCTTGGATGCCCTGACGATGGAGGGTTGGTGCGCGGTTGAGAAGCACATATTTGCCCTCAATGGCTTCTTCGAGTATTTCCCACACCTCCGCGACGCCGTCTTCAATAAGGCGACCAGCACCGCGAATGTTGAACGCGAGTTCGCGGTCGAGGAGTCCGGCAATCACGAATGGACGGAACAACTCGAGCGCCATGTGCTTCGGAAGACCGCATTCGTCAAGTTCAAGATCGGGGCCGACGACGATAACGGAGCGCCCCGAGTAATCGACGCGCTTGCCAAGCAAATTTTGGCGGAAATAGCCCTGTTTGCCCTTCAGGTAGTCGGCAAGCGACTTGAGCGGTCGGCGCTGCGCCATCGTGAGCGCACCGGCGGACGCGGAACCTTTTCTAATGGAATTGTCGAGGAGCGCATCAACTGCTTCTTGCAGAATACGCTTCTGTTTCGCAGAATAACTTCCGGTGCGTGAATATCGATGAGTTTCTTGAGACGGTTGTTGCGGTTAATAACGCGACGATAGAGATCGTTTACATCAGACGTTGCGTGACGACCGCCTTCAAGGGCAACCATCGGGCGTAGTGCCGGCGGGATAACGGGAATTCGCGTGAGGAAGAGCCACTCGGGACGTATGCCCGAGGCGATGAGTCCAGCGATGAGTGAGAGACGTTTTGCAAGTTTCTCCCGTTCGGCGGCGCCAGCATGCGCGTACCGTGCAGAGAGCGTTTTTTCGAGTTCTTTGAGGTTGAGCGCGCAAAAAATATCGTAAATGGCCTCGGCACCGATACGAGCTTCAAAAAGACCGCCGTACCTCACCGAAAAACGGTGATACTCGAGCTCGTCAAGAACTTTACCCACGACGACACCCTCTATTTCTGCCTTGGTGAGCGTCATCTTTTCCTTCAGCGAATCGCGTTCCTTGTCGGAATTCAGCGATTTGTATTTCGATTTATACTCACTTTCAAGTTCGGTCAAGAGACGCTTCTTTTCATCTTCCGCGATCTTGGAGACAATGTAGCCGGCGAAATAGACGACCTTCTCGATGTCTGCCGCGGATGCGCCGAGCAAAAGCGCCATCCGAGAAGGAACGCTGCGCAAAAACCAAATGTGCGCGACGGGGGTGCAGAGCTCAATGTGGCCCATGCGCTCGCGCCGAACGATCGAGCGGGTGATCTCGACACCGCACTTGTCGCACACGATGCCCTTATAACGAATGCCTTTATACTTGCCGCAGTAGCATTCATAATCTTTTTCCGGGCCAAAGATTTTCTCGTCGAAGAGTCCGTGTTTTTCGCTTCGTTGCGTACGATAGTTGATAGTTTCGGGTTTGGTGACTTCGCCGCTCGACCACGCAAGGATGCGCTCCGGCGAGGCGAGCGTGAGGCGCAGCCCGTTCCAGGTGTCGCGCGGCGGGAGTTTGCGAGGAGTGAATGCCATAATAAATAGTTAATAGGTTGTAGTGGGTAGTAAGTAGGAATCACTCGTCCGGTTCCGGCGGCAGATTCAACGGCTCGACATCGAGCGCAAGACCGCGGATTTGATTGGTAAGCACGGCAAACGACGCCGGCGTGCCCGTGTGGCTGATCGCCTCGTTTTTCACGATGGCATCGAAAGCGGCGGAACGGCCTTGAATATCATCCGACTTGATGGTGAGCATTTCTCGAAGCGTATAGGCGGCGCCGTAGCCAAGTAGCGCCCATACTTCCATTTCACCGAAACGCTGTCCGCCGTTCTGCGCCTTGCCACCGAGGGGTTGCTGGGTGATGAGACTGTAAGGGCCGATCGAGCGCATGTGGATTTTGTCCTCCACCATGTGATGCAGCTTAAGAATATACATGTACCCGACCGCGATCGTCTGTGCGAATGCATCACCCGTCTGGCCGTCAAAGAGCTGCATCTTGCCGCTCGCGTCGAAACCAGCAGCAACGAGCTCGTCGCGAATTTCGTCCGCGGTGGCGCCGGCAAATGGCGGCACGACCGCCTGATACCCGAGTGTGTGCGCCGCGAGCCCGAGGTGCATCTCAAGGATCTGTCCGAGGTTCATGCGAGAAGGCACGCCCAGCGGTGTGAGAAGGATATCGACCGGGTTGCCGTCCTTGTCATAGGGCATGTCGGCGACCGGCAACACGCGGCTGATCACTCCCTTGTTGCCGTGACGCCCCGCGAGTTTGTCGCCCACGGAAACGTTCCGCACCTGCGCGACCGTAACGACGATTTTTTTAATAATGCCACTCTCGAGTTCGTCGCCGCGCTCTCGCGAAAATACCCGTACGCCAATGACACGTCCGCGCTTGCCTCCTTCCATTCGTAAACTCGTATCCTTCACATCCTTAGCCTTGTCGCCGAAAATGCTGCGGAGGAGACGCTCTTCGGGCGTCAGCTGGGTCTCGCCCTTGGGCGTCACTTTGCCGACAAGAATGTCGCCCGGGCGCACTTCCGCACCAATGCGAATGACACCTTCTTCATCGAGGTTCTTCAGGCGCATTTCGCCTACGTTCGGGATGTCGTGCGTCGTCGTCTCGGGACCGAGTTTCGTATCGCGTACGACGCAATCGAAGTCCTCGATGTGCACGGTTGTAAACTTCGCCTCTTCGACAAGGCGTTCGGAGATAATAATGGCGTCTTCGTAGTTGGCGCCGTTCCAGCTCATAAATGCGACACGCACATTTTGGCCGAGCGCGAGCTGGCCTTGATCGGTGGAAGAATTGTCCGCGAGGACATCATTTTTCTTCACGGAGTCCCCTACCCTGACCGACGGACGCTGCATGAACGCCGAATTCTGGTTCGTCTGGGTTAAACCTTGAAGATGGTATTCTTTTGACTTCCCTTCTTTATTTTTGACGATGACTTTGCGTGCATCGACGTGAGTGACTTCGCCTGATTCGCTCGCCAGCACGAGGCGACCGGTGCTACGCGCAGCGTGGGTCTCAATACCGGTGGCGATCAAGGGGGCTTCCGGAATAAGTACGGGCGTTGCCTGCTTCTGCATGTTCGAACCCATGAGCGCACGGTTCGCGTCGTCGTGATCGACGAACGGGATCATCGACGTCGCAATGGAAAACATTTGGTACGTCGAAGCATCCATGAGCGTAATTTCTTTGCGCGGGACGATAATCGGGTCGCTCTTGTGACGCGCTTCGACGAATTCGGCGATAATGCGGCCATTGTCGTCGAGTTTCGTTGCCCCGTGTGCAACTGTCTCAAGCTCTTCGTCAAGCGCATTGAGGTAGACGATCTCGTCAGTCACTTTTCCATTTTTTACGCGAACGTAGGGCGTCTCGATAACGCCGAAGTCGTTCGTGCGTGCGTGGGTCGCGAGCCGGAGAATAAGGCCGATATTCTGCCCTTCCGGCGTGTGAATGGGACAGAGGCGCCCGTAGTGGGAAGGATGCACGTCGCGAACCTCGAAGCCAGCGCGCTCGCGGGTGAGCCCGCCGGGGCCCAGCGCCGAGAGCGTACGCATGTTTTCGAGTTCGGCAAGAATGTTCTGCTGATCCATGAACTGCGAGAGCTGGTTCGCGGTAAAGAATTCGTGTACCGACGCGTGGAACGGGCGCGGATTCACGAGCGCCATTGGCAGCGTGGTCTCACTCGGCGTGGTCGACATACGGTCTTGGATATTGCGCTTCATGCGGCTCATGCCAACGCGCATGCGCGCCTGGAGTAATTCACCGACAAAGCGCACGCGGCGGAAACCAAGATGATCGATGTCGTCGGGGCGCGCAGACGGATCAACGTTCAGCCTTGTAATCTCTGAAATCATACGGACAAAATCGGCGAGCACGAGCGTCCGCTTCTCGAGCGCTTTCTCGGTCACCGGGAGGTCGAAGCGCGCGTTCAGGCGGTGCCGACCGACTTTGCCGAGGTCATAGCGCTCGACGGAGAAGAGCGATTGCACGAAGTTCTTCGCATTTTCCGGCGTCGCGAGATCGCCATCGCGCATACGGCGATGAATTTCAATATAGGCCTCTTCGACAGACTTCGCTTCATCGTGCACGAGTGTTGCCTGCATCGCCGCGAGCGCGAGCGGGTCCTTCGCAAAGTGCTTGAGAGTATCTTTCCCCACCCCGCCGCCAAAAACGGTGAGGATCTCGGTGATCGGGAACTTGCGCTTGCGGTCGATCTTCATGAAGAGCGCACCATCCGCTTCCGAGTCAATTTCAATCCACACACCGCGCAGTGGAATGATTTTGGCCCCGAAATAGGGCTTCCCGCGAATGAGTTCTGAAACGAAGAAGGCACCGAAGCTCCTCGCGAGTTGCGGGACGATGGCGCGTTCGACGCCCGAGACGATGAAGGAGCCATGCGGCGTCATAATCGGCATGTCGGTCAAAAAGATTTCTTGCGACTTTTCCGAACCAAAGGTCTTGTTCACCAGCTTGACGGTAGCCCGCACCGGCGCTTCGTAGGTGCGCATGTTTTCGCGCGCGAACTCGGAATCGTACTTCGGCTCGCCAATTTCAAAACTTTCGAACTCGAGTTCGAACTTTTTCCCCGAATAATCGGAGATGGGAGAAAATTCCTTGAAGAGCTCGGTGAGACCGTCTTTGAGGAGCCAATTAAACGAGCTCCGTTGATGCCCGACGAGATCGGGAAACGGAACTGAAGGAGCCCGATATGCACCGAAGGTTTTTTGGACGAGATTTTTGCGCATGTGGTGGTGGCGTGACGTTGTTAAAAAGATAAATATGAAAACGTGTACATACAAACGCACGTCAAAATGCGCCTTCGCGCTTTGCGTTATCTTTAGCCCATATGTTCATTGTTGCCCCGCCCTCCATTACTCACTCGTATCTTATATCCCTACTGTATCAGCCCCCGTCTTTCCGCGCAAGTGCCACTGGGGATAAAACGAACCCCGCCGAAGCGGGGCTTTTGATGAATGGGGCCGATTGAAGGCCTATGCGGTCGCGAGTTCTTGCTGACTTTTGATACCGCATTCTTTGTCAATGACGGCCTCTTCTTCCTTGGTGAGACCGAGGACAGTGGTCATAGCCTTGAGTTGCGCGTTACGTTGCTCGAGGACACTGAGATCGCGAATACTGAAATGTTCAAAGGCGTTCCACTTGCCTTTGCCATAAATCGCGTCGTACTTTCCTGCAAGCCGGTCAGACCACTCCTTGTAATCCCCGAGTGCCGCTTTGTACTTCTCGAGTCCTTCATTCACCGTCTTGATCATCGCGTTCTCCTTATATCTCGGGCGAGTCCCGAACCTATCGAGAATTTAACTCTTCTTACGCCAGTTGTCAATGTGTTTTCTGGATGTTCGTTAACTCTCACGGTCGTAGCAGTTAACGAACAACTTCGCCTATCTCGTTCACTTCGTTCGAATCTCCTCATATGTAAAACTGGTATCCCCATTTTGTCCGATAGGACCACTATTGGGATAGTGGAGAATATTCTTATCTTTGACGATCGGAAATAATAAGGACATTCTGATGCATCAAGCAGCGAGACGGACTGAAAAAGCAGAAATGAGCGAGTCGAGGGAGGTTTGGAAAGATGCGAGCGACTCGGGCGTCTCGCGCGCGAGCGCGAGGCCCCGGAGCATAAGGAGACCTTCTTCATAGGCCTCGGGGCGCTTAGTGTTATGTAAAAGTTCAAGCGTCCGGTGCGCGCGCGACAGAGAGTCTTCATAACGAGTTTCGTTCCCTTCTTTCGCTGCCGTTATACAGCGAGACACGTCGGCGCCGAGATTTGCGAAGTAGAATGTAGCGTCACGAATCATAAACCAAGAAATGGTACGGCGAGTGCCACTACTTTACGCACTGCTTTCTTCGTTTCTTCACTTGTAATCTCCATACTTCGATTCCCTTGTAGAGGTCGAATGTTGATAAGCGAATTATATTCAATCGCCGCATCTCCTTTCTCATTCGGATAGATGTTGAAGCCCCAGAGATTTTTCTGCTCTGAACCTTCCTCTATCAAACGATTCTTGGCGTCCGTATGCCACTCACCGCCGAGCGCGACAGTGTCGAGCGAAATGTCGGCGACTCCCTTTACGAGCGTATGGTGCCACTCTTTCGCGAGTGCATTCAGCGTCTCTTGGTCTACCAGCTCGCGGACGACAAGGATTTCCATCTCCCGATTGTACCCGATTTAGCAAAATCGCCTACTGGGTTATCGCTTTTTACGCCACTCGTTTATCTTGGCATGGTGGCCGGTTTGGAGAACGGCGGGGACGCGATATTTTTTCATACAAAAAAGGGAAGCTAGCGGCTTCCCTTTTCGATTGGTCGTCAGGTCCGCGGCGGGCCATTGAAGGCATCAGCAAGCTTTTGAAGTTCCTTCTTCTGGCTAGAGTCTAACGCTGGGAAACGAACTGGTTTTTCAATTCCAATCTTCTTCTGAATTTCAAGAAAGGCAGTTGCAACGATGTGTTCCCAGGGATAGTGGTCCACGAGACGGTGAAGCTCAGGGAGCGAAATCCGCCACAATTCAAGCAATGTCTTTGATTTGGACTTGAGCCTCAGAATATGCCGTTGGTTAACACCAAATTCGCGGAACGAATCGAGAAGACGCTCATATTCGGCGCGAGACCCGCGCATCGCTTCGCCAAACATGATGCGGTGATCAACTGGTGAAAACTTTGGTTCAGCCCATCCGAGAGTTTTATCCTTGTAACGCTGCATAGCTTCAAATAAGGCGTCTGTTTCGCACCATTTGCGACCGTTTTTTTCAATCAAGTCATACGCAGCTGTATACAGCTTCGTCAAGTGCAATAATGCATCATCTCCGGTGTACGCGGGCATGATTTTCTCCTTAAAAAGAACCTTATGAACTGCAACAACGTCGTCGCAGCGCGTGTCCTGCCTTCGGCCTATCGGTTTCGCGATAAGTTTCGTGCGTCAACAGAACTGCTGAAATATTACTTATTCTTTCGCCACTTGTCAATATTAGAATGATGACCTGTTTTTAATACCGCAGGAACTTTATATTTTTTTCCTTTATATAAAATAGTTTCGGGGCGGGTGTAGACCGCAGAGGAGGCGATGCGGCGTTCCTCTATTGAAGCATCTTTACCGAGGACTCCGGGGAGGCGACGCGTAATCGCGTCGATGATGGCGAGCGCTGGGACTTCCCCACCCGTGTACACTGCTTCGCCTACGGCGAATTCTTTTACGGTCGCGACTGTTTTCAGAATTTTCTTGGCTCGCTCATCGATACCCTCATAGCGACCACATACCAGTACAACATCACTGTATTTCGCGAGTGCATCCGCGTCTTTGTTCGTAAATTGCTTCCCACTTGGTGAAAACCAAATAATGACCGTCCTTTTCTTCCCTCGTCGCGAACTCCTCGGGATCCGCAATGCTTGTTGTACGGCGCGGACAACAGGCATTGCGGACATAACCATTCCCGGGCCGCCGCCATACGGACGCTCGTCCACCTTGCCCCATCTATTATCTACAAAATCACGCGGGTTCTGATAGTGTACGGAAATCTTTTTTTCTTTCCTTGCACGTCCAATAATCGACGCCGAGAGATACGCGTCGCATGCTTCTTCAAATAATGTAATTAAATGAAATTTCACTTCTATAACTCTTCAACTATCCGGTCGACGGTTTTGTTTTCTTGCCTGTCCTTCGTAGCTTCAGCGGAGGAGGATTCCCGTTTGCCGCCAACCGGTTCGTTTATTTTAAGATTCACGCGCGCGTTCCCTTTCATTCCAACGACACGAAGAAGGATGCGAAGCGCCTCGGCGGTTTTGCCACTCTTGCCGATAATCTTGCCCATATCGTCTGGGTGCACGACGAGCGTGAGGAGTACGCCCATCTGATCTATGGTACGCGTCGTTTCGACCGACTCGGGGTGATCCACGAGTGCTTTGACGGTGTATTCGAGAAATGCTTGGTCTGGTTCCATAGGGATATATGTTAGCACCGCCATTCTAGGCGGCAATTTAGGCGGCTGGCGTCTCCTCGGCGACTGGAGTTTTTGCCGGTGCTTCCTCAACAGCTGATTCGGCCTCGGCAGTGACCTCGGCTTCTATTGGTATCGATGTCACTTCTACACTTTCTTCCTTTCCGCCGGAGGTGGACCCGCCTTCGGCGGGCTGGGGAGTCTTTTTCGGAAGCACGTTCACTTTCTTTCCGACAATGACCCCCTTATTAATGAGGAGATTGCGAATGGAGTCTGTCGGCTGGGCGCCTTTGGCGATCCACTCCTTCACACTTGCCTCGTTGAGGGTGAGTGCTTTGCTTCGCGGGTTGTAGGTGCCGAGAAGTTCGACAATGTTGCCGGCTTTCGCAGCGCGCTCTTTCTCGAGGACGACAATGCGAAACGCCGGATCATTCGTCCGGCCGATGCGTTGGAATCGGATCATCAACATGAGGGCGACTATAGCAGAAATCCCTTATTATTGCTAGAGTATAAGAAAATGGCGGCCGATACGGTTTATGAAGGTCCGATAACGATGACTCGAAAGGGTATCGGGTTTTTTGCCGCTCCTGCGGCATCCTCCGAAGCCTCGGCGAAGGAGGACTTGATTATTCCACCCGAATGGACGAATCACGCGCTCGCGGGCGACATCGTAAAAGTCGTATCGGCAGGCAGTTATCACGACCCTTCCGGAAGGATGCCGCCGCGCGCGGCCGGTAAAGTCGTTGAAATTGTTTCGCGCGCGCGCGAAACGTTCGTCGGCACTCTTATTGAAGAAAATGGACTCACCTTGCTTGCACCGGATTACAAAAAGATGTACGTGCCGATAGTCATACGAGATCGGGGCGAAACGCAAATCGGCTACAAAGTCCTCGTGCGCCTCGAGGAATGGGCTGCCGATAAAGAATACCCGCTCGGCACTATCCGAGAAGTTATCGGCAAAGCGGGCGTGCACGAGACTGAAATGCGTGCGCTCGCGCTCGGTCAAGGATTCTCATCTGACTTCCCTTCCGCCGTGGCCGCCGAAGCAAAGCGGCTTGAGCTCGAAGGTCAAGCAATGCTTGTTGCGGAGGTGGCGCGTCTTGTCGAAAGCGGTAGGCGTGACTTTCGGTTCGTGCCGACATGCACCATTGATCCCATTGATGCAAAAGATTTCGATGACGCACTTTCGGTGCAACAACTTCCCGACGGTACTATAGAAGTTGGCGTCCATATTGCTGATGTCTCGTTCTTCGTGAAGCCGGGCACTGCGCTCGATACGGAAGCTACCCTACGCGCAACGAGCGTCTACCTCGTAGACCGCACTATCCCAATGCTTCCTGAAGTGCTCTCGAACGACCTCTGTTCCCTGAAGCCGGACGAGGATCGCCTTGCGGTTTCCGCTGTTTTCAAGCTTGATACAGAGGCAAATGTGAAGGACGTATGGTTCGGCGAAACAGTTATCCATTCCAACAAGCGTTTTACCTACGAAAACGCGCAGGAGGTGCTTGATGCGGGCTCCGGCACTTTACACGAAGAACTTTCGCTGTTGCACACGCTTGCACAGAAGATTCGCACGAGCCGCCAGGCCAAGGGCGCCATTGAGTTCGATACGGCTGAAGTCAAAGTGGAGCTCGATGGGACGGGTAAACCGATTGCCATTCATCTGAAAGAACGCAAGGGGACAAATCTCCTTATTGAAGACTTTATGCTCCTCGCGAACGAAGCAGTGGCGAAATATCTCTCCGAATTGACAAAGAACGGTGGTCCGCACTTCGCGTCCCTCTATCGGGTCCATGACACGCCGGACGCCGACCGCATCGAAAATCTTGCACACTTCCTCCGAGTCCTCGGCTATCACTTGAAAACGTCGGGCGGCAAAGTGTCCGGCGCGGAACTAAATAAACTTCTTGAAGAAGTGAAAGGCAAGCCGGAGGAATATCTTATCAAGACCGCCACGCTCCGCTCAATGAGCAAAGCTGTGTATGCGACGAAGAACATCGGGCACTTCGGCCTCGGGTTCGATTTCTACACGCATTTCACGTCGCCGATACGCCGCTACCCCGACCTCGTCATCCACCGGCTTATCAAAGCACACGCGGGCGGTGCCGCGATAACCGCGCAAGAAATGCAAGAATTTGACGCGCTCGCGCTCCATGCCTCCGAACGCGAAGTCGCGGCCTCCGACGCCGAGCGCGATTCTATCAAGATGAAGCAGGTGGAATTCCTTGCCGGGCGCATCGACGAAGAATTTGACGCCGTTATTTCGGGCGTCACCGATCGTGGCCTGTACGTGGAGGAACAAACTACCAATGCCGATGGCATGATCAATATCCGGGCGGTCGGCGACGATTATTTTGAGTATGACGAGAAGTACTATCGCCTCATCGGTCGCCGAACAAAGAAGGTGTATCAGCTCGGCGACCCCATCCGCGTCAAATTGATTGCCGCCCGCATCCCCGAAAAAGAATTGGATTTTGTTCCTGTTATATAAAAACGCGGGCGACCATTCTGGTCGCCCGTTTTCAAGGGTTGGCCCGGTTAGGATTTGGGCATTGGTGAGAAAACCGAGAAAAGTCCTCTGCACGTACCAACCCATTCCGTCAGCGTAGCTCTCAGGCTCGTGTAGCCGGGAGTCGTCAGTTCCACGGAATCTCCCACTCCGACGCGCACCGTTTCTGCGACGAGTCCGTAACTCTTGCCAAATCTGTATCGGTGGGACAGTGTCAGTTCTTTCTTTGCAGGATGACAGGCGAGAACGGCCCACTCCTTGGCGAAACTTTCACCAAGTCCGACATTTCTGAACTGATCCGCCGCAAACACCAGCGATGGAGAGAAGATTGCGAACGTGAGCACTATCGCTCCAGCGATATTAAAGACAGAACGCATATGAAGCTCCTTTCAGTATCGGGAGTATTCCCTGTCTATAGCCTAGCATTTATATAAATTTTGTCAACTCCTATTTTGCCACTGCGACCGCTTCTTCGAATTTCACCGAAGAGGGGTATCCAAGACTTATGCCTATAGGACAAAGTTGTGGATAGTACATTTGGTGTCTACAACTACTATCAAAACTACAGTGCGACCGCATTGTATTGTGGATAGTACATTCTGTGGGAGTTTGATCCTGTATCCCCGAAAAAATCTGGGTTCCGTACCCATAGCATAAAAACAGAAAATGCCGCAGTATTACCGTGGCATTTTCGTTGAAAGAACGAGTTGGATTAGAAGAGAGCGTGTTGTTCCGGCACCAGAAAGAAAAAATCGAGCTGAATCGTATCCCGGACAGTTTTTGGTGATGTTGGCGAACTTTCGCAGCTAGATTCGACTCGTTGCCCCAACAACTGTTCTGGTGTGATCTCATAAACGAAATAGTCGACTTTCGTATTCATGGCGTTCCCCTGTTGTTGAAAAAAGATTTGGTCCCTTTTCAGACTACACTCATCTGCACAAAAAACCACTTGTGGATAATTATTTCGATTTAGATTGAGTATCCAAGACTTGTCGCTATAGCGACAATTTGTGGATACCTATCCAAAATACTGGACGACCGTCATGTATTGTGGATGACATCCTCACTCTTGCAATCTTATTTCGCAACTGCGACCGCTTCGTCGAATTTGACGGAAAGGAGTTTGCTGACGCCGTCGCCGCCCATCGTGACGCCGTAGAGAATATTCGTGCGGCTCATGGTCTCGCGGTTATGCGTGATGACGATGAGCTGCGACCTCTTTGCGAGGTTTTCCATCATGTCGCCGTAGCGGCGGCTGTTCGCTTCGTCAAGCGCCGCATCGGTCTCATCGAGGATAAGAAACGGCGGCGGGTTCACTTGGCTCATCGCAAATATAAGCGCGATACTGGTCAAGGCGCGCTCGCCGCCGGAGAGCTGCATCAGGGAGCGTATTTTCTTCTTTGGCAGATTGACGGAAATTTCTATGCCCGGACGCTCCGGCTCTTCTAGTAGTTCGTCCAAATCTTTCTCGAGTCCCTCGTCGTCTAACTCCTCGGGATTTTCTGGTTCCTCCAACGTGAGGCGGGCGCCGCCGCCACCGAACATGAGTGCGAAGTATTCGCCAAAAGAAGCGTTCACCTTGGAAAGTCCCTCGGAGAAGTACTTCGCCAGTTCCATATCCAAATCATCAATGAGTGCCTTGAGTCCCGCTGCGGACTTTGCGAGGTCGTCGAGTTCTTTCGTGAGGAATGCTTCACGCTCCGCGACTTCTTTGTGCTCCTGACGGATCTCTTCGCCCGTGCCGCCCGCTTCCTCCAAGCGGATTTTTATGCGCTCGAGGGTACGCTTACGCTCGTCTTGCACGCGTCGTTCCTCCTCGGGAATCTGTGCGAGCGGCTTGTACGAAATGGCCGCCGAGCCGACGAGTGCGAGCACTTCCGCTTTATCGCGTTCAAGCGTCTCAGAAAGAAGATTGAGTTCGTATTCGCGCGCTTCGGCTTTCGCTAGTTCCCCCTCTTCGTGCGCTTTGTTCTGGGCAAGAGTGAGTATGCGGTGGCGAATTTCGCGGCCAGTTTCCTCAAGCGCTACCATGCCCTCGCGCGCGCGGGCGCGCGCGGATTCGGCTTTCTCGAGGTGAGCGGAAGTGGTCGCAAATTTTTCGGCAAGGACTTTATGTTCCGTTTCGAGCTTAAATGCGGCATCTTCCTCGTCAGAAAAGCGGTCGTCTCGGGGCGCGGAGTATCTCGTAAAAAATAATTTCACTGCTGAGCGGATAGCGGCGAGCGCAGCGCGTAGTGCCTCAACGCCTCCGTCAGTATTCTCCGCCTGTTTTTCGACTTCTGCATGTAATGCCTCAAGTTCTTCTCGCGGAACTTTCGCATACGGCTCGCGCGCGACCGCCGCCGCTCGGCGCTTCACTTCGGTGAGTGCACCCTCCACCCGACCCATCTCGCGCGAAAGTGTCGCGCGTGCGCTCGAAAGTTCGGTAACCTCTTTTTCGGCTTTGCGCAATGCTTCGATGCGCTTCATGGTTTCGTGGTCCGCTGTCTTTGGGTCCGCGATCCGGTCGAGTTCAGCGCCTGCGACCGCGAGGCGTTCCTTCGCGTTTCGCGCATTTTCGTTCACTTTTAATTTCTCCCGAACAAGATAGGTATCCTCTATGGCGAAATATGTTTGCGCGGTGCCAATAAGTTCTTCTCGGAGTGATTGCGCTCGTTCAAGCTTTTTCACTTGACTCTCAAGAAAGCGCAAGTGCGGCGCAAGCTCGCGCTGTAGCGAGTTCACTTGCCTGATATTTTCTTCAGTTTTTTTAAGTTTTTTCGATGCTTCCTGTTTCTTAAATTCGTAGATTTTGAGCCCCAGCGCGTCCTCGAGCATCGCACGCCGGTCCTGCGGGGAGGCCAAGAGTATGCGGTCCGCCTCTCCTTGAGAAATAATGTGGTGTTCGGTTTCGCCAATGTTCGCCCCTGCAAGCAATTCCTCAATATCGCGCAACCGTACGCGTGAACCGTTGATGGAGTATTCGCTCGCGCCGTCTCGGAAGACGGCGCGCTCAATCGCGACCTCGTCGAAGTCAATTTTAAATGGGCGGTGTCCGCCGTGGGGTGAATTATCGAAAATAATCACAACAGCTGCCCTCGATGCGCGCGGCACGGTATGGGAGCCGCCCCAGATGAGGTCCTCCGCGCGCTTGCCGCGCATGCTCTTCATGGATTGCTCGCCAAGCGCGAAGCGGAACGCCTCGGCGACATTACTTTTCCCCGAGCCGTTCGGCCCCACAATCGCGGTGGTCGCGCTCACGAAGTCCAAGACCGTTTTCTTGGGGAACGACTTAAACCCGACTATTTCAAGCCGCTTCAAAGA